>RCUO01000058.1_pt1 | contig 97791 bp, 93 predicted proteins | sample 2166161 | NCBI WGS metagenome assembly RCUO01 (sample SAMN09932617, study PRJNA488358) | compost metagenome | feature: garden; material: soil; isolation source: compost soil in cyclohexanecarbonitrile-enriched culture | place: Germany: Experimental Botanical Garden Goettingen | collected 2016-01-27
GCACGAAAGTGGGGGTGATCGACCTGAAGAAAAAGTCGATCACCATGGGTAAAGGATGTTAAATAGTGTTCACTATGTCCCCGAACACCTGTCTACCATGTCCCCGGACCGTACACTCCCACAGGGAGGGGGGACTGCATTGTGCGGTTTTCACCCTCTCCCCTTTTGGGAGAGGGCCGGGGTGAGGGGAAAATATTACACGCCAATATTTCTTAACTTCTCCCCCGCCATCAGCTTGCGCTCAATATGTTCCAGGGTGACGTTTTTAGTTTCAGGAATCAGCCAGAATGTGATGCCGATAAACGCCACATTCAACACCGTATAGAGCCAGAAAGTTCCCGCCGCGCCGATGGAGTCGAGCAGCGTCAGGAAAGTCGCGCCAATAATCATATTCGACACCCAGTTGGTGGTGGTCGAACAGGTGATACCAAAATCACGGCACTTCAGGGGCTGAATTTCCGAGCACAAAATCCATACCACCGGCGCGGCACTCATCGCATAGCCCGCGATACACATCATCGTCATGCCGACGGAAAGCCACGAAAGACTGCTCGACGCGGTGCCGTTATCGAACTGCATCAGGCAGTAACCGAGGATCAGCGTCCCGAGCGCCATCACGCTAAAGCCAATTTTCAGCGCCGGTTTGCGCCCGGCTTTATCGACGGTAAATACCGCAATAAAGGTGGCGAACATAAAGGTCAGGCCCACCACCAGCGTTGCGATCATCTGCTGCTCGGTGGTGGTAAATCCAGCCATTTTGAAGATGCGTGGCGCGTAATACATAATGATGTTCATACCGGTAAACTGCTGCATTGCCTGCAACAACATGCCGAGGAACACCGCGCGGCGCACGTTGCGGTTGGCTTTAAACAGCGACCAGCCGCCCTGCTTCAGCTTCAGGCTTTCACGAATTTCATTGAGTTCTTCGCGGGCTTTTTCCGAGGTGTCTCGCAACATACGCAGCACCTCTTCCGCCTCGACGTGACGCCCTTTTTGCGCCAGCCAGCGCGGACTATTGGGAAGAAAAATCACCAGCACCATCAACACGACAGCGGGCAATGCCAGCACGCCCAGCATCGCACGCCAGTTGCCGCTGTAGCTGAAATACGTATCCGACAGGAATGCCAGAACGATCCCGAGCGTCACCATCAGCTGATACATGCTAATCATTTTGCCGCGCACGTTTTCGCTCGCCATTTCTGAGAGATAAAGCGGCGCCGTGTAGGATGCAATCCCCACCGCCACACCCAACAGCACGCGGGAAAGCAGCAAGGCTTCGATGCCCGTCGCAAACGCGGAACCGAGCGAACCGGCGACAAACAGGACTGCACCGACCATCAGGCTGTATTTTCGCCCGAGCCGGAACGAGAGCCAGCCGTTGAACAGTGCGCCCAGCGCTGCGCCAAGCATCATGCTGCTCACTACCCATTCTTGCAAACGACTGCTGAGAGTAAAGTGGTCGGTAATAAACGGCAGTGCACCGGCGATCACGCCGATATCCAGCCCAAACAGCAAACCGGCTACCGCAGCTGAAATAGAGACGAACTGGTTCATTCTGCGGGTATCGCGCAACGCGCGGGGCATCAAGGTAGAGTCATTAATCGAGGTCATAATTTCCTGCCTGAACAGCGAAAGACGTTGTATGAAATTACGAGAAACCCAGAAAAAGTGTCAGGCTGTAAAACGCGAAGATATGGATTATATGGCTGGGCAGTAGTGATCTGTGATGGACATTACAATTTCAACTCAGAGTAAATAATCACCATTTATTGTTAATACGCTAATTTATAAGCCATAAAGTTGTGATGCATATCCATACTGGCTTTTCACTATGGATTTTATGACTTTATGAATATGGACAAGGCGATTTTTAGCCAAAAAAAACCTCTGCACAAGGCAGAGGTTTCTTCAAAGGTCGTGAATTAACGCGCCAGCCAGCCGCCATCGACCGCAACGGTGTAGCCGTTGATGTAGTCAGATGCCGGAGAAGCCAGGAACACAATCGGCCCCATCAGATCGCTTGGCAGACCCCAGCGACCCGCCGGGATGCGATCCAGAATTTCCGCGCTACGCGCTTCGTCCGCACGCAGCTGCTGGGTGTTGTTGGTCGCCATGTAGCCCGGCGCAATCGCGTTGACGTTGATGTTGTGCTTGGCCCACTCGTTCGCCAGCAGACGGGTCACGCCCATCACCGCACTTTTAGATGCAGTGTAAGACGGTACGCGGATGCCGCCCTGGAAGGAGAGCATCGACGCGATATTAATGATCTTGCCGCCGTTACCCTGGGCGATAAAGTGCTTCGCCGCCGCCTGAGACATGAAGAACACGCTCTTGATGTTCAGGTTCATTACGTCGTCCCAGTCGCGCTCGCTGAAGTTGATCGCGTCTTCGCGACGAATCAGACCCGCGTTGTTAACCAGCACATCGATATGACCAAATTCTGCCACAGCGCGGTCCAGCAATTCAGGGATCACATCGATTTTACGCAGGTCAGCGGTCAGGCTCAGGAAGCGACGGCCCAGCGCGGTGACGCGCTCGATGGTTTCAGTAGGTTCAACAATGTTGATCCCGACGATGTCGCAGCCCGCTTCCGCGAGACCCAGCGCCATACCCTGGCCCAGACCGGTATCACACCCAGTGACGACCGCTACTTTACCCTGCAGAGAAAATGAATCCAGAATCATGTTTGTTCCTTAATCTTTCAGAGCCTGTCACGAACAGGCAGGTTTATGCTCAACTGCCCGCGACTAGCGCAGATCCTTAACAGCGACGTGGTCCATATCATCGAAGACCTGGTTTTCACCGACCATACCCCAAATGAAGGTATAGGCTTTGGTACCGACACCGGAGTGAATGGACCAGCTTGGCGAAATGACCGCCTGCTCGTTTTGCATCACGATATGGCGCGTCTCTTGTGGCTGCCCCATCATGTGAAACACGCAGGCGTCTTCGTCCATATTGAAATAGAAGTACACTTCCATGCGGCGCTCATGGGTATGGCACGGCATGGTGTTCCACAGATTGCCCGGGTCGAGTTCGGTCAGGCCCATGCTGAGCTGGCAGGTTTCCAGTACATCGGGAACGAAGTATTTGTTGATGGTGCGGCGGTTACTGGTGAGATTGTCACCCAGGGTGACCGGCGCGACGTCCGCAGGCGTCACTTTTTTGGTCGGATAAGCGGTATGAGCCGGGGCGCAGTTGTAGTAAAACTTCGCCGGCTTGCTGCTATCAATGCTGGCGAACACCACTTCCTGCGCGCCTTTTCCGACATACAGCGCATCGCGGTGGCCAATTTCAAAACACTGGCCGTCAACCGTAATCGTGCCTGGTCCGCCGATGTTAATCACACCCAGCTCGCGACGCTCCAGGAAATAGCTCACGCCCAGCTGTTTGCCCACTTCGCCGCCCACGGAGACGGTTTTACTGGCTGGCATAATGCCGCCGACGATGATGCGGTCGATGTGGCTGTACACCATGGTGTACTCATCAGCAACAAACACCTTCTCAACTAAAAACTCATCGCGCAGCCCCTGAGTATCCAGTGTTTTAGCGTGCGCGCTGTGGATGCTTTGTCTGACGTCCACATTTACCTCCAGAATTGATCGTGCCCGAGGGCCAGGATATTTAACGAAACAACGTTCCGTTTTCTCGATGGGCACATAGTATCCGCTGCGAAATGGGTTTTCAATTACATTTAAAACGTTGTTTCACTTTTTCTGCATCTTAATGACAGAAGTGTAGTTTGGATCACGATTGTTGAGAGTTGACGCCGCCGCAGAGGGCAAAGAAGAGAAAACAGCGCAGAACATTTATCATAGTAAACAATAAATTATAAAACCTTTAAGTTTTGACAGCAGAGAAAACATTCGCGGTTCAAAATCAAAGATAATCATCACTCCGGACAATTAATCTTACAAAGTGCGCCATCAGTCACACACATTGAAACGATGTTTTGATAATTTATCACTCAGTTTTTAACTTATCTCATCAAGGAGCGCATTATGGCTAAAGGTATGCGGGTCAAGCTGAACTATGACGTCAGCCGCGATCCGGATACAGGCGTGGAAATTACCCGCCTGACCCCACCGGAAGTAACGTGTCACCGTAACTACTTTTATCAGAAGTGCTTCTTTAATGATGGCAGTCACCTGCTCTTTGCTGGGGAGTTCGACGGCAACTGGAACTACTACCTGCTGGATCTGAAAAAAGCCGAAGCGGTGCAGTTGACGGAAGGCGCGGGTGACAACACCTTTGGCGGTTTTCTGTCGCCGGACGATAAGTCCCTCTACTATGTCAAAAACGATCGTACTCTGCTGGAAGTGAATCTCGAGACGCTGGTCGAGCGCGAAGTTTATCGCGTCTCTGACGAATGGGTCGGGTACGGCACATGGGTCGCCAACAGCGATTGCACCAAACTGGTGGGAATTGAGATCGCAAAAAGTGACTGGACGCCGCTGAACGACTGGAAGATTTTCCATGACTTCTTCCATAAAGGACCGCATTGCCGCCTGCTGCGCGTAGATCTAAAAACTGGCGCAAGCGCGACCATTCATGAAGAGAAAAACTGGCTCGGCCACCCGATTTATCGCCCATTCGACGACAACACCGTCGCCTTCTGCCACGAAGGACCGCACGATCTGGTTGATGCGCGAATGTGGATGGTGAACGAAGACGGTAGTCATGTGCGCAAAGTGAAAGAGCACGCCGAGGGCGAAAGCTGCACACACGAGTTCTGGGTGCCAAACGGCTCCGCACTGGTGTATGTCTCTTATCTTAAAGGCCAACAGGGCCGCACCATTTACAGCTTCAACCCGGATACCGGGATCAACGAAGCGGTGATGCAAATGCCAGCGTGTTCGCATTTGATGAGCAACTTCGACGGCACTCTATTTGTCGGCGACGGTTCGGGTACGCCGGTGGACGTAAAAGACACCAGCGGGTATACGATCGATAACGATCCTTACCTGTACGCCTTTGATGTGGCGAAAAAAGCGCACTTCCGTATCGCCCGCCATGATACTTCCTGGGCTACTGTGGCAAACAGCCGCCAGGTAACCCATCCGCATCCATCCTTTACCCCGGATGATAAAGCGGTTCTGTTCAGTTCGGATAAAGACGGCAAACCGGCTCTCTATATCGCGAAACTCCCCGAGCAACCTGTAATGTTGCAAGCATGATTTAGTTAGTGTTTCTGTAACTGGCCTTGCCCTCCTCCTGGAGGGCTTTTTTTTTGGCGAATTTGACTTGTTTTGTAGGCCCGATAAGCGAAGCGCCATCGGGCGCTTTTGCCGGGCGGCGCTGCGCTTGCACCGGCCTACAAAACAGGTTTGATATGAACGAAAAAAACCGGCTCACAATGGAGCCGGTTTTTTCCCGGAGGTACTGCTTATTATTTTTTAGAAGGAATACGCCACACCTAAACGGAAACGGGTCTGACGCTCGTCGGTATCTTTCACGCCCACGTTGCCCACTTCCACATACGGTGCCCAGTTTTTATCCCATTTGTAGGCCAGTTTGGCATTATATTCGTTGGAATAATCTTTATTATTATTACGAATCATCCCTTCTGAACTCTTCGCATAAACATAATTCAGCTCGGTACGGAAATCACCCATCACCCAGCCTACCCACGCATCGCCACGGTTGACTTTATCGTCATCTTTATTTGAGCTTGATGGGTAGCGGGTATATTCATAACGATAACGGGCGGCGACATAGAAGCCACTGTCGAAGCTATATTGCAAATGTAGATTCGGTTTATAAATGGTACGACTGTCATTACTTTCGATGGTAAAGGCTGGTGTTAACGCAATATTGTCTGTGGCTTTCCAGCGCCAGCTAATCTGGTCTTCATGGCCGTTTCCGACGACATCAGCAAACGGCTGATCCTGTTTATCGCCACCTGATTTCCATTTCGCTTCAACGGAGAACCCTAAGCCATTGGCGAAGCGGTGTGACACGGATACACGGTCGGCGTTAGAGCCGCTGTCGATGTATTCATGACGTAAGTCAACGGTAACAGCCTGAGCTGCAAAAGACGCACCAACGAGAGAAGCAAGGACCAGAGATTTCTTAAACATGCAAAAACCCTCAAGTAAATAAAATGATGTTTCGTTTTTATGAAATTGCATTTTATTTTTTAACTAACGATATTTTAGTGATCGAGATCGTAATTATTTGTTTCACTTTTTTTGGCAAAGATCGACGTGACCCCCATCAACAAACGCAGGGCATTAAAAGGGAATTTCAGGTTTAAGATCACATAAAGAGGGTATTTGATCAGAATGCGAAACTTCTGGATTTTACTGGAGGCTTTAGAATCATCTGATAAGCGTAAAAATAGATTTCAGACAGATACAAAAAAGCCTCCAATAAGGAGGCTTTGTAAAAATGTTATTTTTTGCGGACTATCTTTCGATGGCTAACGCCACGCCTTGCCCGCCGCCAATGCATAGCGTCGCTAATCCTCTGCGCGCGTTACGTTTGGTCATTTCATGCACCAAAGAGACCAAAATACGGCAACCGGATGCACCAATCGGGTGGCCGAGCGCAATCGCGCCGCCGTTGACGTTTACCCGGCTCGGGTCCCATTCCAGCATTTTCCCGACCGAAATCGCCTGCGCAGCAAAGGCTTCATTCACTTCGATCAGATCCACATCGCTAAGCTGCCAGCCCGCGCGTTCCAGGCAGCGACGCGTAGCATAGACCGGTGCGATCCCCATCAGGGCAGGATCGACTCCGACGCTGGCAAAAGCTTTAATCCGCGCCAGCACCGGAAGATTGAGTTCTTCGGCTTTGCTTTCGCTCATCATCATTACCGCCGCCGCGCCGTCGTTGATCGAGGAAGCGTTACCGGCGGTCACCGATCCCAGCATTTCAAAAGCGGGATTGAGCTTCGCCAGCCCTTCTGCACTTGCGTCGGTGCGCGGCTGTTCATCGGTATCGACAATCAACAGCTCGCCGTTGTTGCGCAGCGTATTCACCGGGACAATTTCATCGCGAAAACGCCCGGAATCGATCGCGGCGCGTGCTTTTTGCTGAGAGCTGAGCGCGTAGGCGTCCTGCAATTCGCGGCTGATGCCATATTCACGCGCCAGATTTTCCGCCGTCACGCCCATATGGTAATCGTTGAACGCATCCCACAAGCCGTCGTGTACCAGACTGTCGAGCAGTTGGCTGTTACCGAGCTGTGCGCCAGTTCGGCTGTCGGTGAGAACGTGCGGCGCGCGGCTCATGTTCTCCTGGCCGCCGGCGATGATCACGTCGGCCTCTCCGCACTGAATCGCCTGCGTCGCCAGATGCAGCGCTTTCAGTCCCGAACCGCAGACGTCGTTGATGGTGATCGCCGAGACCGTATTCGGCAGCCCGCCTTTCAGCGCCGCCTGACGCGCAGGGTTTTGCCCGGCGCCCGCCGTCAGCACCTGGCCGAGGATCACTTCATCTATTTCATGGGCGGCAATTCCACTGCGTTCGACCAGGGCTTTTACGACCACGCTCCCCAGTTCCACCGCCGAGTGGCGTGCCAAAGCCCCCTGAAAACAGCCGATAGCCGTACGCAACGCACCCACTATCACGACATCTTTCATCTCTACCTCTGCGCAAAATGACACCGCTGATAGTAGATGCATTGTTATCAACAATTAACGTAATTGTTTAAAAAAAGTGAGTTTTGTCACAGGATTAACGCGCGTCCTGCAGATACTGTCGCAGCCAGCTTCCGGCGACGCCTGGCGGGCTGCGTTTGTTCCACAGAAGATCGATAGCAACCGAGCGCGGCCAGCCGGGAACGTTGATTTGCACCAGACTTTTAGCGGCGGCGAACTCCTCCACCAGCGCACAGGGCAGCGCACACCAGCCGAAGCCCTGCACCGCCATGCTCAGAAGTAACAGATAGTTGGGCGCGGACCAGATCGGGCCGCGCACGTGGGTGGTTTCGCGTTCCAGATAGGTACTGAGCTGCAGCTCGCGCCAGCCGTGCAGCTCATCGACTTCCACCCTTCCCTGAGCCGCTAACGGATGGTTCGTCGCCACGTAGATTGCCATCTGGGTTTGCATCGGCAGGCGAATCACGCCGATGCCGGTGGGATAAACGTCGCGTGCCTCCGTAAGGCCAATCTGTGCGCGCTCTTTTTGCAGCAGATCGATAACGTCCTCTTCCTCGCCAATCAGGCACTCAAACTCCGTGTGCGGGAAACGCTTGTCGAACTGGATCATCAGATCCTCCAGCACGTCCGGGTTGAGCGTGTCCGAAAGGACAAAGGTCAGCCGGGCTTCGGTCTGCGCCGTCAGCGAAACTGCCAGCTCATCCAGACGCGCACTGGCGGCCAGAATCGACTGCACATAACCCAGCACCTGTTCGCCCTGCTCGGTTAAAACCGGCTGCCGCGCGGAGCGGTCAAACAGCGCAAAACCGAGATCGGCTTCCAGATTGGCAATCGCGGTGCTGACGGTGGACTGGCTTTTGCGCAGGCGTCGCGCGGCGGCCGAGAATGAACCGGTCGCGACGGTTTCAACAAATGCAGACAAAGCTTCAGGAGAGTAGCGCATGAAGTATCTATTTTATCGATGGATAGTATCTTTTATATATCACAAATAACGATAAAAATAGGCGCCATCAACGCCCATTCCGGCGAATTCATGAGGTCAGGTTATGCAACACGATGTACACAAACGAAAACTGCCGGAGCGCATCTTCCACGCGGTGTGCTTCGAGGGGATTGCGACGGCGATCCTGGCCCCGACAGCCGCCTGGTTAATGCAGCGTTCGGTGATGGAAATGGGCGGTTTAACCATCATTCTGGCGACGACGGCGATGGTCTGGAACATTATCTATAACTTTGGTTTTGACCGTTTCTGGCCGGTTCACCGCGTCACCCGTACCGCGAAAGTGCGTGCCTTCCATGCTCTGGGCTTTGAATGCGGCTTTATTGTGATCGGGGTGTCGATCGTCTCGGCGGTGCTCGGCGTGACGCTGCTACAGGCATTCACCCTGGAAATAGGTTTCTTCCTGTTCTTCCTGCCGTACACCATGTTCTATAACTGGGCGTACGACACCCTGCGCGAGAAATTTATCAAGCGACGCCAGCAACGACGTGCCCTGGCGAACTAATCCCCCTCTGGCCGGAAGCTTCTTCCGGCCCCTTCCCGCGACGTCAACTGCGCCTTCCATGCATAATTATGGTAAATTACGCTTCTTTTTGTTCGTTTTATAGTTGATACGTTGCTCTAATGTCGAAAATTTGGTCAAAAGAAGAGACTCTCTGGAGTTTCGCCCTCTATGGCACTGCCGTGGGCGCAGGAACGCTGTTCTTGCCCATTCAGCTCGGCTCCGCAGGCGCGATTGTCCTGCTGATTACGGCCCTCGTGGCTTATCCATTAACCTACTGGCCGCACAAAGCGCTGGCCCAGTTTATCCTGTCGTCGAACGCCAAAGGCAGTGAAGGGATCACCAGCGCGGTGACGCACTACTACGGCAAAAAGATCGGCAATCTGATCACCACGCTCTACTTTGTCGCCTTCTTTGTGGTGGTGCTGATTTACGCCGTGGCGATCACCAACTCGATCACCGAACAGCTGGCGAAGCATCTGACTGTTGACACTACCGTGCGCGTGCTGGTGAGTCTCGGCGTGGTGATGGTGCTGAATCTGATCTTCCTGACTGGCCGCCACGTCACTATCAAGGTAATGGGGTTCCTGGTCTTCCCGCTGATCGCCTACTTCCTGTTTGTGTCGCTGTACCTCACCACCAGCTGGCAGCCGTCGCTATTGACCAGCCAGATGGCGTTTGATCAGCACACCTTGCACCAGGTATGGATTTCTATTCCAGTGATGGTTTTCGCTTTTAGCCATACGCCGATCATCTCTACGTTTGCCGTCGACAGACGCGAAAAGTACGGCGATGCGGCAATGGGTAAATGCAAAAAAATCATGAAGGTCGCGTACCTGATCATTTGCCTGAGCGTGCTGTTCTTTGTCTTCAGCTGCCTGCTGTCGATTCCGCCGTCGTACATCGTGGCGGCCAAAGAGGAAGGCGTAACGATTCTCTCTGCGCTCTCGATGATGCCGTCCTCCCCGGCCTGGCTGGGTATTTCCGGGATTGCGGTGGCGATTGTGGCAATGTCGAAATCGTTCCTCGGCACCTATTTTGGGGTGATTGAAGGGGCGACGGAGATCGTCAAATCGTCGCTGAATCAGGTGGGCATCAAGAAGAGCCGCGCCTTTAACCGCGCCCTGTCGATCATGGCGGTGTCGTTCATTACGTTTGTGGTGTGCTTTATCAACCCGAACGCAATTTCGATGATTTACGCCATCAGCGGGCCGCTGATCGCCATGATTTTGTTCATCATGCCGACGCTCTCGACCTACCTCATTCCGGCGCTCAAACCGTACCGCTCTTTCGGCAATCTGCTGACGCTGATTGTCGGCGTGCTGTGCGTGTCGGTGATGTTTGTCGGCTAAAAAAACGGTGTTCAGCTCCCTGCTGAACACCGTCCTTCATCAGAAACGAATCTCCCCGCCAAAGACCCAGGTACGACCGCGCGCCGTGGTGGTAACCGAGGACGATCCTTCATTTTCCATGCCGTTCTGGTTCATGCGGTTCAGCGCATCAGCGTAGTTTTTGTCGGTGACGTTTTGCACGCTCAAGCGCAGCTTCACATCATCCGTCAGCTGATATGAACTGTAGAGATCGATAACCGTCGGAATATTCGGCATCTCGTCTTTATTCATGGTGTTGGTGTTTTCATCCGGCCAGGTGCTTAAGCGCTTGGTTTTGCCGGTGAATTTAAACAGGCTGCCGACCACCAGCTTTTGATCGAACATGCGCCCGCCAACGTCCAGCGTTGCGTAGCTGTCCGGTAAATCACTCAGGTCGTCATACGAAAAACTGGTGCTGCTGCTGGCAATCGACGTCGGTTGATTGGTGTGCTGCTTGCTCCATGTCAGGTTAACGTAGGCATATCCGATGTCATACCCCGCCTCGATTTCGTAACCCCGGGACGTGACCGGTGACGTAGTGTTGACGTAAATATTGGCGTTAAAGCCGCCGGAAGAGTTATCGATATCCTTGCAGCGCGACCCGTCGTAGCAAAGGAAGAAAGACTCGCTGTTAATGTAATCCTTAATCCGCGACTCGTACGCCAGCGCTTTCAGGTGGAACGAATCCTGTTCGCTCAGCAGCCCCTCTTTGTTGAGGTTGAAACCTGCCTGCCAGGTATCGGCCTTTTCCGGTTTCAGGAACGGGTTCATGGATGCTCCCCCCTCATTTGCGAAGAACACCTCCTGCACGTTAGGCGCACGAGAAGAACGACTCCAGCTGACAAAGGGTTGCAGCCACGGCGTAACCTGCGCGGAAAGTGTCACTGACGGGTTCAGCGCTTTGTCGTCCAAATCGAGATTCGCTTCGCCCTGCGGGAAACATTTCTCGTTATCCGCGCAGGCCGGTTTGAAACCCTGCACCTGGCTGCGGGTGTAGTTCAAATTCAAATCGAGCTGGTAGATGCTCTTATTTAAGGTTAAACCGGTGTAGAGCGATGCAATCTTTTGCTTACCGGACGGCGAGAACGCGTTGCGGTCAGTTTCGTTATCCTGTTCAAAGCCACGCGTATAGCGGGTGTCCATCAGCTTGCCGCCCAAAAGATACTCAACATCAACGCTCGCCCAGGTAAAGCGGCTGGTGTTGCTCACATCTACGGCGTTTGATTTGTTGGTGGTGGAAGCGTTGCTGAAGTTATACAGCGACTCAATCTGATAGTTTTGATTGCCACGACTGGTACTCGCCAGCACGTTGAAATCAATCAGTTCGGATAGCGGCGAATAGTTGTAGCGCAGGTAGTAATCATCGCTGGTGATATCACGGCGGGTGAAGGTGTTCTGGTAATTACGTCCGGCGAACTCGATATGATTGTACTGGTCGGGATTGAAATCCACTTTATACAGCTGGGAGCGCGGCTCCTGGCGCATGTAGTTTGTATCTTCCCCCATGAACTCCTTGCTGCTCTGACCACCGCCGTTTTCATAGGTGGCGTAGGTCCGAGTGCCGCTGATCCCTACCAGCGCTCCAAGCATTCCGCCGTTATCAAAGGGATCGGTTTTGCCCGCCACCGCCACCATTCCGGTGCGTCCCAGCCCGTTATCGCCGACGGAGAAACGGGATAACACGCCGGTCTGGCGTCCTTCTTTAACCAGATCGTCAATACCAATGGTGCGCATATTGGCGCTACCGGCCAGGGCATTGACTCCTTGCGAACCCGCACTGCTGCCGCGCGACACATCCACTTCTGCGAGGAAGTTAGGATCAATCAACACGCCCGCGCTGTTGCTCGGCCCAAAGTGATAGCTGCTGGGCGCCATGCCGTAAAAGGTCTGCGTCACGCCATCGACCATTGTATTGACGCGCCCCAGCCCGCTCATCCCACGGATGTTGACGTTAACCGTACCCTGCAGCGGATCGATCTGCGTATAGGTTCCGGCCATGCTGCGAAGCGACGCGTCGAGACTTTGCAGATTCTCATTCAGTGTGCGCGAACTGTACGCGCCTGGGCGCGTGTAAGTATCCGCCGACGAGCCCGGATGATTGGTTTCGGCCTGGGCGTTATCCGTAATGGTCAATGTCGAAAATACCGATTCCCCTTCATTCTCAGCGGAGAAGGTAGTACCGGGAGCAATAAGACACCCTGTCAGCAAATAGCCAACCTTGTGTGAACTTCTCAAAATAAACCCCTTATTTATTTTTCTGGCTATCAACAAAAATGAGGAAACTAAATGCCTGAGCAGAATCCTCAAGACGGGAATAACGACCGCTGCGACCGCTATGCCCGGAATTCATATTGACGCTGAGCAGCTGAAGAGTATTTTTATCCGTATTAGCCGCACGCAAACGCGCGACATATTTCGCTGCTTCCCAGTAAGGAACGCGGGAGTCATATAGCCCGGTGGTCACCAGCATGGTGGGATAAGCTTGCGAATGAATATTGTCGTACGGGCTCCATGCTTTTATGGCAGCATATTCCACCGGAACGTTGGGATTGCCCCACTCGCTATATTCCTGCTGCGTTAATGGCAGAGATTTATCCAGCATGGTGTTGAGCACATCGACAAACGGCACCTGCAACACTACCGCGCGGAATAACTCAGGCGCATGATTGACCGCTCCCGCCAGCAGTAAACCGCCCGCGCTGCCGCCCATTCCATAAACCCTATCCGCAGCGCCATAGCCTTGTTTCACCAGACCGCGCGTGGCGTCGATCAGATCGTTAAAGCTATTCTGCTTATGCTCTTTTTTGCCCGCCAGATACCAGGCAACTCCTTTCTCTCCGCCACCGCGCACGTGCGCCAGAGCAAAGACAAAACCGCGATCCAGCAGGCTCATGCGCGGTGCGCTGAACGCTGCGTCGAGGCTCATCCCGTACGCGCCGTAGCCATACACCAGCAGTGGATTATGGCCCTGATTAAAGCGGTCTTTGCGCCAGATAAGCGACACAGGAACCCTCTCGCCATCCCGCGCTTTAACATAAATCAGCCTGCTGGTGTAAGTGCCCGCTACCAGCCCCGGCACAGCTTTCTGGTGAATCAACGTGCTTTTCCCGCTCTCGAGATCCCACTGGTAATAGCCAAGCGGAGTGTCGAGAGACGAGTAGATATAGTTAAATACTGTGGCGTTTCCGTCGCCGTTGCTGCCGGTGCGGGCCATATAGGTTGGGTCAGGGAAGCTCAGTTCCTGCCACTGCTGGCTGGCAAAACCGAGTTTTCGATAGTGTGTTTTACCGTCATAACGTTGGGAAACCACCACCGCCCGGGCAAACAGGGTAAAACCCTCCAGCTCTTTTTCGCTGTCGGGAGCCAGCACGCTTTGCCAGTTTTCATTAACCTTCGCGCGATAAAGGGCAAAGTTTTTGCTCTCATGATTGCTGCGGATATAAAAATAGCCGTTTGCGTGATCGGCATAATATTCCGTGCCTGTCGCGCGTGGGCGTAATAACTTCACAGGCGCTTGCGAATCCTCTAATGAGAGATAACGCACCTCGGAAGTGTCATTGGCGCTTGCGGTAATAAGCAGGAACTGCTCGGACGCCGAGCGGGCGATTCCGGTATAAAAGCGCCCGTCATTTTCCTGCCAGACTGTCTGGGCTTTGGCAGTGTTCAGATCGTAACGCATAACCTTATAAGGCGTCTGCGTTTGCGGATGCAATTGAACGTAATAGAGCTGCTTACCGTTATTGCTGAAAACGATATCGTCCGACGCCTGATGAATAGTCACCTTCAGCCATTGCTTATGTTCAATATCAAACACCGCAATCTGATACTGTCCATCGCCGGTATAATCTTCCGCCACAGCGATAAATCGATTGTCTTCACTGAGGGCGTAACGCCCCAGAGAATAATAGGCTTTTCCCTCGCTGCGGGTGACCGTATCAATCACGGTTTCCCAGACGGTTTCGCCATCCTTTTTACGCATAATTTGCGGAAAATTAGCCTGAGCCGAATACTCAGATTTATACAGATAATTATGCTGACGTACCGGCTGAGCATAATTGTCCTGTACCTGACGAGACTGCATCTCCTGATAAACCTGGGTTTTCAACTCTTTCCATTGCGCGGAGACCTGTTCAGTATAGGTATTTTCCTGGCGCAGATAATTGAGCACACTTTCATTCTGACGGGAATCATCACGCAGCCAGGCGTAATTATCCTGACGTGTATCGCCGTGGTTTTCCGAGACCTGAGAAACCTTATTCGCAACCGGTGCTTGTGGCAGATTTTGGGCAATAGCGCCCTGTGCCGTTAGCAGAACGCTAAAGGCCATAAACCCAAGGTATTTCATTTTTCGTCCTTTAAATTCTAAATCCTGAGCAAATTAAACTCGACGGGCAAAGTGACTTTATGGATGCCGTTACGCAATAATTCCGCTGGCGGTTGCGGAAGCGGCTGTGCTTTTTGCAGCGCGGCCAGCGCCGCCCTGTCGAGCGACAGCGTGCCGGAGGAATCCACCAGTTGGCTGGCGACGATTTCACCCCGGTTATTCACGCTAAAAGCGATGGTTGCCGTGCCCGTACGTTTGCGCTTGCGAGCATCTTCCGGATAGTTGCGCATCCGGTTAATTTTGCCTTTCACCAGCGATTCCCAGTTGATCTTACTGCTGCTGATTCGGGTGGAATCCGTATCCAGCGGCGCGGCGTTTCGCTGGCTGACAATCGCCTGAACCGGCGGGGCCGCACGGCTGGTCACCGTCGCATTCCCTTTCTCGGCACGCTGCTGTTGCGGTGCCTTTTTCTTCTCCGGTTTTTTGACGCTCTTTTGCACCGGCTTGTGAGCGGCCATGTGCAGCTCAGCTTCTTCCACCGTCGGCAGCTTTGGCATTTCTTTAAGCTGAGGCGTCTCTTCGGTACTCATCTCTTCCACCTTACGCTGCTGGCTGATCCCCGGCGGCAGCGTCGGCAGAATGAGGGAAACCTCCAGCTCGGGCGAGTAGTCCACCATCACCGCCGCGGGTGAGGCGATCGGCGGTGGCGAGCTGAAATGCAGCATAAACGCCAGCGCTACGGCCAGATGCGCCAGGACGCTAACGACAGCACCTTTGCCCCAGGAAGGGTGAATATCTACGGCTGTCATTTTTTAATGGCCGGAACTGACCAAATGTAATCGGCCTGTTTCGCGCTGAGGGCCGCCCCTTCGGTCGTCAGCATCACCACAATCGGGGCCTGGCCGTTGAGATCCTGCAGATGCAGCGGGACGCCAACATCCTTAGCCGCGTGATATCCCCCGACAAACATCAGCGCGGGTTTTGGTGCATTAAGCAGCTGCTGCGCCATAAAGCGATCGCGGTTTTGCTGAATCGCCACCATTGCCGTTAGCTGTTCAGGCGCAATTTCGCCCCCGTGCATCAGATAAATAATGGCGGACAGCGCATTGCGAACTGTTTTTTGCGAACTGTGCTCACCCGCCGGGAAAACGGGTTGTTTATAGATAGCGTTCACCTGAGCACGGGGAATATTGGCGGCCAGCAGCGGATAATCGCCCATCAACGCCGTCTTCGTCAGTTCGCCATACAGCGGCCACGGCCAGCCTGGATTCCAGCGCAGGGATTCCTGAATGCGTTGATCGCGCATCGAGGCTCCGCTCTTCAGCGCCTTTTGGACTTCATCAACGGCGGGCTGTTGATCGGCGGTAATCATTTCCATCAGCACGCTGCCCTGCGGGCGTTTGCTTTGCAGATTTTGCAGCAGCCACAGCTCAATGGTGTGATGCGCAACGTTGGTGTGCTCTTCGCCCACAATGACCTGCGGAGCCTGACTCAGAACCGCGAGTAATTCTTCTGGCGTGAGCGTTGCCCCCGTTTGCGCATTTTTAATCTGCGTAGCCGGGGGCAGTTGCGCTGTTGTCGGCTTAGTGCTTTGACAGGCAGTTAAGACCAGAGAGCTGATTAACAGCAGAGATACCGTAATAAACTTTAAATTTTTCATAATAATTAATCAGTTACCTTCTATTATGAAGGTTTCACCCGTTTTATCGTGTAAACAACGAGCAAACATTAATGCTAATGATAATTAATATCAAGATCATTAGCATTAACAATTAATTATCGTACTAACTAACAGGTCTTTTACATACAATGACTTATGTCAAACTGATGGAATAGAGGACATGGCGCGCCAGCGGATGTTCGGCAGGTAAAGCAGGATGTAAAAACTCACCGCGCTTTTCCATGCCCAGACGCTGCATCAGTTGTTCAGAAGGGAGATTGTGAATTGTGGTAAATGAAACCACTTCGTCGAGGTGTAATTCATTCGCTGCATATGTGAGGCAGGCCGTTGCTGCTTCTTGCGCAAAGCCCTGATGCCAGAATGATTTCGCCAGACGCCAGCCGATTTCAATACAGGGCGAAAAGGGAAATTTATCCGGCTGCGGATGCAAACCGACGCACCCAACAAATTCGCCGGTTTGTGTTAATTCAACGGCCCAAAATCCCCAGCCGCGTTCGGTAATACCCTCGCGGAATCGCGCGACAAGCGTGTCACTTTCTTCGCGCGTTAAGGTTGCGGGGAAAAATCGCATCGCCGCGGGATCGCCGTTAAGATCCGAGAAAGGGGCAAGATCGTCTGATGACCACTGTCGGAGAGTCAGTCGTGGCGTCTTAATCATCGTATTATCCTTATTTTAGGGTTTCCAGCGGGAACGGTCTGTCCTGCACCACCGTTTTCATCACCAGCGTCGATCGCAGATGCTGCACCCCCGGCATCGCCGACAATTTGTCATCGTAGAGTTTCTGGAACGCAGATAGATCGCGAGTGACCACGTGCATCAAATAATCAGGATCGCCGAACAAGCGCTGCGCGAGCACGATCTGTGGAATCTCTTCCACGGCGGCTTCAAAGGCGCTAACGGCTTTCTTGTCGCCCTCTTTTAACGTCGCAAAGACGATGGCCACAAAATTGAAACCCATTTTAGTCGGGTCCAGATTCGCGCGATATCCGGTAATCGCGCCGCTTTGTTCCAGCGCCCGTACGCGCCGGTGACACGGTGAAAGGCTTAAATTGACACGCTCTGCCAGTTCGGTCAGCGACAAACGCCCATCCCGCTGTAGCTCAGCAAGAATTTTTCGATCTATGCTATCCATTTGGAAGATTTTCTCATTATCACTCTTCTTTCAGCATAACATTGGAAGCTCATTTCGCCTTGATGTCGATATTCTTTCTTTCCATTAAATACATTTTTGAAGGATGTTTCGGGAATGGAAATGAGTATTGTCGTCGGGTTCTGGGTAGTCTCTTTTCTGTTAATCATCACCCCAGGTGCCGACTGGGCTTATGCCATTAGCGCGGGAATCAACGGACGGCGGGTGATCCCGGCGGTGATGGGATTGATGTCTGGCCATCTGTTGGCGACGGTGATTGTGGTCGCTGGAGTTGGGGTGTTAATCGCCGGACATCCGCTGGCGCTTTCACTGCTGACCGTTTCAGGGGCGCTTTATTTACTGTGGCTGGGTGTCACGATTTTACGCCATCCGGCTACGGTCAATGCAGGCGATCAGCAGACGGGAAGCTGGAACAGATGGGCGATTAAAGGGTTGTGTATTAGCGGGCTTAATCCAAAAGTATTTCTGCTGTTTTTGGCTCTACTCCCGCAATTCACCGATCCTAAAGGCAGCTGGTCGGTGCCTCTGCAAATGTCGGCGCTGGCTGTGATGCACTTGTTCACCTGCACGTTAATCTATTTGCTGGTGGGCTACGGCTCGCGGGCAATCTTAGCCACCCGCCCGCAAGCCGCGCGCAGAGTCAGCATCGCCTCCGGAGGAATAATGGTGGTGATATCACTGCTCCTGATTTACGGGCAGTTCAGATAACAAAACACCGGCAGAAGCCGGTGTTTTGTTTTCAGGCGCGGATATCGTCATATTCGCGCGTTTTATCAAACTCGTGTTTAGCGAAGGGACACAGAGGGATAATTTTGCGGTTTTCACCGCGCATTTTTTCGACAACTTTCGCCACCAGCTGTTTGCCCACGCCCTGCCCTTTCAGGCTCTCGTCCACATCGGTATGTTCGATAATGCTCAGATGCTCGCCGGTCGGAACAAATACAATTTCGGCAACCTGATTCCCCTGCGCATCATTGACGTAGAACTTATTGTGGCCTTCCAGAATATTCATGGTTCCTCGCTTATTTTTGGCGATACTTCAGCGCACCGCTCGGGCAGGTATCAATCACTCTCTTGACCGTATCGACATCCACTTCATCCGGGATGATCCACGGCTTACGTTTCAGATTAAACAGCTTGCTGCTGCCGCGCACGCAGTTTCCTGAGTGCTGGCACAGGCCCGTGTTGAAGTAGACATCAATCTTTTCCCCGGTATACGCCCGGTATCCCGCTTCCAGTAAATCCTTATCCATGACATTGCCTCTGTTATTTTTATACGTTCGGAATAAGCATAGCGCTGATAGAAACAAGGAGCTATCTCTCTACCGTTTCGCAGAACTCTACGGGGTTGTGGATGTTGTCACTGGGCCAAACTGCGCGGTGAAAAGGAAACACATGGACGCACATCTCAGGGATAATCCCCCCTTAATTTACGTAGGTATCCATTAAAACTCACGCTCTGTTCGTGATATTTAAAACCAAGTGATTATCATGCAGTGAGAAACACCGCAGAGGTGAAATTTAGGAAATTTTGACATGTTAAAAACACAGCTTAAGCAAACAGAACTCATTTGCAAGATGATGTTAGGTGCTACGATCCTTGCAACCTCAACCGCCTCCTATGCTCTTGAAAATATCGATCAACTGGCAACAAGAATCGGTATGGATAATTTTCGGGAAGCAATTAAAAAAGGGGATCGTAACGCCTATAAAAGTCTCCCAGCAAAAGGTTACAAAAACGGTTTAACCGGCCTGCTGATTAAAACAGGGATTTATGTTAATCCTGAATATAGCTTTGCCGATTGCGACACCGATACCGTTATCGTTTCAGTACAGGAAAGAAAAACGCTTCCCGGTTGTCGGATTTCATTAAAGCTGGCGACTAAAGATGCTGACGGCAGTTATCACGATAATGGCATCCGCATTGAATATGGGATTACCACCGGTTCTAAAAAGTTTGTCGCCAATAATTCCGCATGGGCGCAACACGCCATTGCAGGTGACAAGGTTCTGGAAACCTCACTGAAGCGAGACGCCAACGACTCCGTTTGCACCATGTGGTCAACGCTTGCGAAGAATATGGCGACCGGGCGCGATGAACATACCCCAATGTCCGTGTACGACCAGCGATTTGAATCACTTAGAGGCAAACCAGGCATCTCGGAAGAGAACATTACATTCTCGCACCACTTAACCCACTATGTTTATCAGGATATGGCTGATAAATCCCCTCAGGAAGTTGAAGCCCTGGTTTATCAGACCTGTCAGGCAGGTATGTAATAGTTCATTTGCGATTCTGGCGACGAATGTCATGAATATTAAATCATTATTCAGTTTGTTTATTTTACTTAGTTCTCCCCTTGCTACTTTCGCAGCTAATACGGAAGAACTCAGTCAAAAGTTAGATGAAGGTTATCGTTACGCGTGTAACGCCACCCAAACAGGTGAAGCGGCTAGCGCATCCTATCAACTTGAAAACTATAGAATGCTATTCACGGGTACCCAGGCTGTGGTTGGTTTTAGCCAAATTATGCACGATGAGATAGACAATATTGTGGCTGGTTTCTTTAAAAAGGGAATGATTCAAGGGAACACCAGCACTGCGGCATGCGAAACCCCGCAAGACCTGCTGGCAACAGCGACACGAGCGGTTTATACCCGGCAAGTTAAATTAACGCTGGCGTCTAATTTTGATGATGTTCGCTTTAGCCAATATGCCAGTGAGGCTTACCCAATATTTGATTCGATAATTGCGGCTAAAATTAGCGAAGAAGAAGCCAAGAGCTCGATAAATAAGATTGCTAATAATGCAATCATTAACAATGAAGATGCTGCTGCCGTCAGTAATGCAGCTAATGCCATGAAAGCCGTCGCTGAAGTTCTCGTATCCGTCAGAAACGATAAGGAGCTTGAGCAGTTCTTATCGGACTATATCAGGAAACACAAGTAACCAGGCTGAAGGATGCAGCAATTTTCGAATAATGAATGACCACTTTGCAAGAGCCGTCGCGGGTATTGCGTGAAGATAAGATGAGAAATGAATAGTTGAGGGAAGATTTGGAGCGGGCGAAGGGAATCGAACCCTCGTATAGAGCTTGGGAAGCTCTCGTTCTACCATTGAACTACGCCCGCTTTGAGGTGCGTAAGGCATTATAGACCTTACGCTTGTTCGCACAAGCCTCAAGACAGCTAACCGGTGATTTATTAACCGCTTAGCATTTCGGTTTACTGCCCTGTGCCGGAAGGTAGCGCTGAGGATCGATAGCGGTAGCGCGGTAGCGAATCTGGAAATGCAGCGCGACCGTATTGGCTCCGGTGCTACCCATCGTCGCGATCTTCTGTCCGGCCTTCACGTTTTGTCCGTTGTTCACCAGCAGCGTATCGTTATGCGCATACGCGGTGATGTAGTCTTCGCCGTGTTTAATCATGATCAGATTGCCGTAACCGCGCAATTGATCTCCCACGTAAACCACCTTGCCTGCACCCGATGCGTAAACGGGTGTGCCGCGTGCTGCTGCGATATCAATGCCTTTGTTACCCCCTTCTGAGGTGGAGTACGGTGCAATCACTTTACCGCTGGCAGGCCATACCCAGCAGCGTTGTCCGACCGGTGGCCATGACGATTGCGGCACCGCGTAAGACGGCGTCACTTTGGCCGTTTTGCCTTTGGATGAGGATTTTTTGCCTGACGAGCTGCTGCCATTGACCTTGAGCTTTTGCCCGATTTCAATGGTGTACGGCGGCGATATGCCGTTCATACGTGCCAGATCGCGCACGCTGGTGCCAGTCATGCGGGAAATTTTGGAGAGAGTATCCCCGCGCTGGACGGTATATAACGAGCCGCTGTAGCTTCCATCAGAGCCTGATTTACTGCCCGAGCACCCTGCCAACATTAACGTTAGCATCAGGCAAAACAGGGCAATCAGGGGATTTCTTGTCAGGCTTCCTGCAAACAAAGCGGCTCCTCGGTCAGCGTAAATGGCGTCCTATGATAGCAGCCTGAAATCTGTTGCCAATCTTTGCTGTAAAGTCTCTTTGCGGCGCAGGGAGCCACCCCACCAGCCAAAGAGTGCGATATAATGTCACCATCCCGTCGTTCGGGTACTGGAGTCGGAATGAGCACACAAGAACACGTCATTTTGGTTAACGACCAGGGAGAGGTCATCGGCACTCAGGAAAAGTACGCCGCCCACACAACGCATACCCCGCTGCATCTGGCTTTCTCATCGTGGTTGTTTAACGCCCAGGGTGAATGCCTCGTCACCCGCCGCGCATTGAGTAAAAAAGCCTGGCCCGGGGTCTGGACCAACTCCGTCTGTGGTCACCCACAAACCGGCGAAAGTACCGAGCACGCACTTGTTCGCCGCTGCAGGTATGAAATCGGTGCTGAAATTGCCCATCTGACACCTGTTGCTATGGATTTTCGTTACTGCGAAACCGACCCTTCTGGGATCGTCGAAAACGAAATTTGCCCTGTGTATGCGGCAAAGCTCGTCGGCACGCTGACCCTCAATCCTGATGAAGTGATGGCAGTGCAGTGGGTTGAGCTGGAATCGTTAATCGGTGCTGTCGAGGCTACGCCGTGGGCATTTAGCCCGTGGATGGTTTCGCAGGTTGCCCTCGCGCAGGAAAAGCTCAGGCAATTTGCCCTCGAATCCAAGCCATAAAAAAAGCCCCGACGCGATGAACGCCGGGGCTTTTCAGTTAGTAATAGCTTATTTGACCGGACGCATCGCCGGGAACAGGATCACGTCACGGATGGTGTGGCTGTTGGTGAACAGCATAACCATACGGTCGATACCAATACCCAGACCTGCGGTCGGTGGTAAACCGTGCTCCAGCGCGGTGACGTAGTCTTCGTCGAAGAACATCGCTTCGTCGTCGCCCGCTTCTTTCGCGTTAACCTGATCCTGGAAACGCTGCGCCTGATCCTGCGCATCGTTCAGCTCGCTAAATCCATTACCGATTTCACGGCCACCGATGAAGAACTCAAAGCGGTCGGTGATTTCCGGGTTTTCGTCGTTACGACGTGCCAGCGGAGACACTTCAGCCGGGTATTCGGTGATGAAGGTTGGCTGAATCAGGTGCGCTTCGGCCACTTCTTCGAAGATCTCGGTCACGATACGGCCCAGACCCCAGCTCTTCTCAACTTTGATACCGATGCTTGCAGCAATCGCTTTCGCAGAATCGAAGTTATCCAGGTCAGCCATATTGGTCTCTGGACGGTATTTCTTGATAGCCTCGCGCATGGTCAGTTTGACGAACGGCTTACCAAAGTCGAACACCTCTTCGCCGTAAGGCACTTCAGTGGTGCCGAGAATATCGTGTGCCAGGGTACGGAACAGAGACTCGGTCAGTTCGATCAGATCTTTGTAATCCGCATACGCCATATAGAGTTCCATCATGGTGAACTCTGGGTTATGACGTACGGAGATGCCTTCGTTACGGAAGTTACGGTTGATTTCGAACACACGCTCAAAACCGCCAACCACCAGACGCTTCAGGTACAGTTCCGGCGCGATACGCAGGTACATGTCCAGATCCAGCGCGTTGTGATGGGTGATGAACGGACGGGCAGACGCGCCGCCTGGGATCACCTGCATCATTGGCGTTTCGACTTCCATAAAATCACGGCCAACCATGAACTGACGGATGCCCGCCATAATCTGGGAACGGATTTTGAAGGTTTTGCGGGATTCATCGTTAGAGATGAGATCCAGGTAGCGCTGACGATAACGCGCTTCCTGATCCTGCAGACCGTGGAACTTATCCGGCAGCGGACGCAGTGCTTTAGTCAGCAGACGCAGTTCGGTACAGTGAATGGACAGCTCGCCGGTTTTCGTCTTGAACAGCTTGCCTTTCGCACCCAGGATATCGCCCAGGTCCCACTTCTTGAATTGCTCGTTGTAGATGCCTTCTGGCAGATCGTCACGGGAAACGTACAGCTGAATACGGCCACCGACGTCCTGTAACGTCACGAAAGACGCTTTCCCCATCACACGACGGGTCATCATGCGGCCTGCAACGGACACTTCAACGTTCAGCGCTTCCAGCTCTTCGTTTTCTTTCGCGTCAAAGTCAGCGTGCAGCTGATCTGAGGTATGATCGCGACGAAAATCGTTCGGGAATGGGATACCCTGCTCACGCAGCGCAGCCAGCTTCTCGCGGCGGGTTTTCAGTTCGTTATTAAGATCGACTACCGCGTCAGTGCCCTGTGCTTGTTGTTCAGACATGTTGGTTCCTCATAACCCTGCTTTCAAACTTGCTTCGATAAATTGGTCCAGGCTGCCGTCCAGCACCGCTTGCGTGTTACGGGTTTCAACCCCGGTACGCAAGTCTTTGATACGGGAGTCATCAAGGACGTAAGAACGAATCTGGCTGCCCCAGCCGATGTCAGATTTGTTATCTTCCATCACCTGTTTCTCAGCATTCTTCTTCTGCATTTCCAGTTCATAAAGCTTCGCTTTCATCTGCTTCATGGCCTGGTCTTTGTTCTTATGCTGCGAACGGTCGTTCTGGCACTGCGTTACCGTATTGGTCGGGAGGTGGGTAATACGCACCGCCGATTCTGTACGGTTAACGTGCTGACCACCCGCACCGGATGCGCGATAAACGTCGATGCGCAGATCGGCCGGATTGATTTCGATATCAATATCTTCATCCACTTCCGGATAGACAAACGCAGAGCTGAAAGAGGTATGACGACGACCACCGGAATCGAATGGGCTCTTACGTACCAGGCGGTGAACGCCGGTTTCGGTACGCAGCCAGCCGTAAGCGTAATCACCAATAATCTTGATGGTGATGGATTTGAGACCCGCCACTTCACCTTCAGACTCTTCGATGATTTCGGTTTTGAAGCCGCGCGCTTCTGCCCAACGCAGATACATACGCGCCAGCATGCTCGCCCAGTCCTGCGCTTCTGTACCGCCAGAACCGGCCTGGATGTCGAGATAGCAGTCGGCGCTGTCGTACTCGCCAGAGAACATACGGCGGAATTCGAGCTGCGCCAGTTTCTCTTCCAGCACGTCGAGTTCAGCGATGGTTTCGTTAAAGGTTTCTTCGTCGTCGGCTTCGACGGCTAATTCCAGCAGACCGGAAACATCTTCCAGCCCCTGAGTCATTTGATCCAGCGTTTCAACGATGGCTTCGAGGGAGGAACGCTCTTTACCCAGCGCCTGTGCGCGTTCAGGTTCGTTCCAGACGTCGGGCTGTTCCAGCTCGGCGTTTACTTCTTCAAGACGCTCTTTCTTGGCATCATAGTCAAAGATACCCCCGAAGAACGTTGGAACGTTCGGTGAGGTCTTGAATGCGGTTTTTTACCGGATTAATTTCAAACATGGTCTGTTTTCTTTATTGGACTAGTCAAAATGCGGTGATAAGAGCGGGATTGTACCCAATCCACGCCCTTTTTTATAGAGAATAGTGCCGCTAAATTGGCCAGATATGATCGATGATAATCTGCAAACTGCGATTACCGCGAAACTCGTTAATATCCAGTTTGTAGGCCAGTTCAACTTCACGCACACCGCTATCCGGCCAGATGGCGGTGTCGACGTTAAAGGCGATTCCATCCAGCAGCGGGCCACCGTTCACCGGCTCGACCATCACCTTCAGGTGACGCTCCCCCACCAGACGCTGTTGCAGAAGGCGGAATCGACCGTCGAACAGCGGCTCCGGAAACATCTGCCCCCACGGACCGGCATCGCGCAGCATCTGCGCGACTTCCATCGTCATCTCCGCGCCAGACAGCGCGCCATCAGAGACCACTTCGCCCTGCAGTAACGCCGGGTCCAGCCAGTCGGTAACCAGCTCGCTGAAAAGCCGCTGAAACTCGTCGAATTTCGCCTCTTCTAGTGATAAACCAGCCGCCATCGCGTGGCCGCCGAATTTGATCATCAGCCCAGGATGAAGCGTGTCCAGACGCTCCAGCGCATCGCGCATGTGCAGCCCTTGAATGGAACGACCCGAGCCTTTTAGCGTGCCGTCGCCCGCCGGGGCAAACGCAATCACCGGACGGTGAAAACGCTCTTTGATGCGCGACGCCAGAATCCCGACCACGCCCTGATGCCACTCCGGGTGGTACATCGCCAGGCCGCCGGGCAGCGTGTCGGTGCTGCGCTCAAGTTTTTCGCACAGAGTCAGGGCTTCAGCCTGCATCCCTTGCTCGATCTCCTTGCGCGTCTGATTCAGCGCGTCGAGTTCATTGGCTAACACGCGGGCTTCGCCGATATTGTCGCAGAGCAGCAGCGCCACCCCGACGGACATATCATCCAGTCGCCCTGCCGCATTGAGACGCGGGCCAAGGGCAAACCCGAGGTCACTTGCCGCGAGTTTAAGCGGGTCACGATTAGAGATTTCGAGCAGCGCTTTAATCCCCGGACGGCATTTTCCCGCACGAATCCTGCCCAGCCCTTGCCAGGTCAGAATGCGGTTATTGGTGTCGAGCGGCACCACGTCTGCCACCGTGCCGAGCGCGACTAAATCGAGATATTCGGCAAGATTAGGAACTTCAATTCCGCGCGCCTCGAACCAGCCTTTATCGCGCAGCAACGCACGCAGGGCCAGCATCAGATAAAACGCTACGCCTACGCCCGCAAGCGATTTCGAGGGGAAATCGCAGTCGCGCAGGTTCGGGTTAATGATGGCTTCAGCAGCTGGCAGCGTGTCGCCGGGCAAATGGTGATCGGTGACCACGACCGGGATCCCAAGCTGATGCGCCCGATCGACGCCAGAATGAGATGAGATCCCGTTATCAACCGTCAGGATCAACTGCGCCCCGCGAGCGTGAGCTTGATCGACCACTTCCGGGCTGAGGCCGTAACCGTCTTCAAAACGGTTCGGCACCAGATAGGTGACGTTATCGCAGCCCAACGCGCGCAGGCTGAGGACGCTTAGAGCGGTGCTGGTCGCGCCATCGGCGTCGAAATCACCGACTACGACAATCCGCGTCCCTTCGCGCAGTGCGTCATAGAGAATTTCCGTCGCTTTTTCGATGCCACTGAGCTGCTGCCAGGGCAGCATCCCTTTGACGCTGCGCTCCAGCTCAGTGGCCGCACGAACGCCGCGCCCGGCGTATAAACGGCGCAGGAGCGGAGATAGATCGGCAGGTAAATCAACGCTTTCATCCACCTCGCGGCGGCGTAATGTTGTGTTGGCTTTCACGCGAATTATTTACCGCCAGTCTGTTTCTGGTGCGCGTCGAGGAACGCTTTCATCTCTTTCGGCCCCTGGTAGCCAGGCACGACGTAGCCGTTGTTCAGCACAATCGCCGGAGTACCAGTCACACCAAACTGCACGCCCAGCGCATAATGATTGGCAATGTCGATATCGCAGGAGGCGGGTTTCACGCCCTTGCCGTTCATCGCGTCATCAAAGGCTTTATTGCGGTCTTTGGCACACCAGATGGCTTTCATGTCCTGCTCTGGCTGGCTCTGCACGCCCGCACGTGGGAACGCCAGATAACGCACGGTGATTCCGAGCGCGTTGTAGTCTTTCATCTCTTCATGCAGCTTGTGGCAGTAACCGCAGGTGATATCGGTGAACACCGTAATCACGTGTTTTTCCTGCGCTGCTTTGTAGACGATCATCTCTTTTTCCAGCGCGTTCAGGTTTTTCATCAGCAGCTGGTTAGTCACGTTCACCGGTTGCGCGCCGCTGACATCGTACATCGGGCCTTGAATGAAGTGCTTGCCGTCTTCAGTGACATACAACACGCCGCTGTTGGTCAGCACGGTTTTCATTCCGGCAACCGGTGCTGGCTGAATATCCGTACTGGCCACGCCGAGTTTCGCCAGCGATTGTTTGATCGCAGCATCATCTGCATGGGCAAAACCGGTAAAAGAAGCGGCCAGCAGGGAGAACAGCACTAAAGATTTTTTCATTTTCAATCCTATCACTATTTTATCGGCACTCACGCTCGTGGGTGGTGCTGTTGGTGTAGCTGTCGCAAGCGTTCTGTTGCTACATGAGTGTAGATTTGCGTCGTCGAAAGATCGCTGTGCCCAAGTAGCATCTGCACCACGCGCAAATCGGCGCCATGATTCAGAAGATGCGTCGCAAAGGCGTGACGCAGAACGTGCGGCGAAAGTTTTTCACTGTCGATGCCCGCCAGTGTGGCGTAATGTTTAATGCGATGCCAGAAGGTTTGTCGCGTCATCTGCTGCGCGCGCTGGCTTGGGAACAGAACATCAATCGACACGCCGTTCAGCAGCCACGGTCTTCCGTGTTCCAGGTAATTCTCAACCCAGTACACCGCCTCTTCGCCAAGCGGCACCAGCCGTTCCTTATTCCCTTTACCAATCACCCGCACCACGCCCTGACGCAGGCTGATGTCGCTCATCGTCAAACCGACCAGTTCCGACACGCGCAGCCCGGTGGCATACAACACTTCAAGCATGGCTTTATCGCGTAACTCCAGCGGCAGGTCAACCGCCGGGGACTGCAACAGGCGATCGACCTGCGCTTCGCTGAGATCTTTCGGCAAGCGCTGCGGCAGCTTAGGCGACGCCAGCAGTGCGCTGGGATCGTCAGCGCGAAGCTTCTCACGATACATATGCTGGAACAGCCGACGCATTGCGCTCAGCAAGCGCGCGGAACTGGTGGCTTTATAGCCGCCGTCCATGCGTTCGGCCAGAAGTGCCTGCAGATCGTCGCTTTGCGCCTGTTCCAGAGACAAGTCTCGATGGGCGAGCCACTCCACCAGCATGGTCAAATCGCGTCGGTAAGCGCTGAGCGTATTCTCCGCCAGATTCTTTTCCAGCCACAGCGCATCGAGAAATTGTTCGATGAGGGCGAGATCCTTTTCCACGTCTGCTCCTGTGATTCTGCCATCGGCCATTATGACGTAATGGTACAGGTTTCTGGTACACTACGCCTAAAGTCAAAGCAAGTATTGAGAAGTTTACGCGATGAATATTGGTCTGTTTTATGGTTCCAGCACCTGCTACACCGAGATGGCCGCGGAGAAAATTCGCGACATTATTGGCCCGGAACTGGTGACTCTGCACAATCTGAAAGACGACGCGCCCACAGAGATGGAGCAGTACGACGTTCTGATTCTTGGCATTCCGACCTGGGATTTTGGTGAATTACAGGAAGACTGGGAAGCCATCTGGGATCAGCTGGACTCGCTTAATCTTGAAGGCAAAATCATTGCGCTGTACGGCATGGGCGACCAGCTGGGTTATGGCGAATGGTTCCTCGACGCGCTCGGTATGCTGCACGATAAACTCGCCCCGAAAGGCGTCACCTTTATCGGCTACTGGCCGACAGAAGGCTACGAATTTACAAGTCAAAAACCGATCATCGCGGATGGCCAGCTGTTTGTCGGACTGGCGCTGGATGAAACCAACCAGTACGACTTAAGCGAAGAGCGCCTACAAAACTGGTGCGAGCAAATTCTGGGCGAAATGGCGGAAAAGTTTAGCTAATTCCCTGGCATCACGGCGTCGGCTGTTGCTGCATCACCATCCGACGCAAATCTCGCCACTCGTTCGCATCCATACTGTCTGCTGACAGCCACAAATGCTGGCAACGTGCCCCTTCCTCTTTGCGCAGACGGAACATCATCCCCGAGTTTAACATCCAGGGCGTGCCGACGATCTCCCACTCTTTGCCCTGCCAGCGCAAGCGCGAATCCATCAGCAGTTTGATTTCACCCTGACGGGAATTGATACGTCGCTGGCTGCGCACGCTGTCGAACACCACTAGCGACAGTAACAGCATCCAGAGCGGCGTATAGCTAAGAGGCCACGGCATCAGCAAAATAAAAGCTGCGACAATGCCGTGGAGCAAAAGAGACATCCACTGTGAGCGCCACGAGACGCGCAGATCAGATTGCCACAGGACCACGTTCCCGATTCCGTGTTTGAATTAATTGCACCATCCGCTGCAACTCGGTGTCGGCGGGTTTGCCGTGATTCATCAGCCAGTTGAATAAATCAGGATCGTCACTCTCCAGCAGGCGGATAAACAGACGCTTATCATCATCGCTTAAGCTGTCGTACTCATACTCGAAGAAGGGCATGACGGAAATATCAAGTTCACGCATGCCGCGACGGCACGCCCAGTGGATACGGGCCTTGTTGTTAATGTCCATGTCGATTTCCTGCTAAACGTTTCTTCTACCTCTAAGAGGGACGATTTCTAGTGTAACGTGTTTTTTGCTGTTTCATTACTGGAATATCAGCAACTGGAAGCACGCTTCCAGAATAATCCCTGCAATCAAAGGGGATTACTCTGTTCTGCGTGGCGCTACGCAGAACGGCGATAAGGCACAATTGGGCTGCTGAAAGCGCTTGCAATGACTACAGTCTCTTTTACCATTAGGCATTACCGAAGCGTTATGCAATTCAGGACATCATTATGGCTTTTAACCCATTTCCTCCTCGCCAGCCCGTCGCCTCCGCGCGTCTGCCGCTGACGCTGATTTCTCTTGATGACTGGGCGCTGGCGACCCTCGTCGGTGCAGATGCCGAAAAATATCTGCAGGGCCAGGTGACCGCAGACGTAAGCCAGATGACTGAGCACCAGCATCTGCTGGCGGCGCATTGCGACCCGAAAGGTAAGATGTGGAGCAATCTACGTCTTTTCCGCCGTCAGGACGGTTTCGCCCTGATTGAACGCCGCAGTCTGCGCGATGCGCAGCTGACTGAACTGAAGAAATACGCGGTGTTTTCCAAAGTCACCATCGCTGCGGATGACGAGCATGTTCTGTTGGGCGTGGCTGGTTTCCAGGCACGCGCCGCGCTGAAAAACCTGTTCAGCGAACTACCGGATGCCGAGAAACAGCTGGTCAGCGAAGGCGCAACTTCGATTCTGTGGTTTGAGCAACCTGCCGAGCGCTTCCTGCTGGTCACCGACGTGGCTACCGCAGAGCGCGTCACGGAAGCCCTGCGCGGTGAAGCGCAGCTGAACAACAGCCAGCAGTGGTTAGCCCTGAACATTGAAGCCGGATTAGCGGTTATTGATGCAGCCAACAGCGCGCAGTTTATCCCGCAGGCGACAAACCTGCAGGCGCTGGGTGGCATCAGTTTTAAGAAAGGCTGCTACACCGGTCAGGAGATGGTGGCGCGGGCCAAATTCCGTGGGGCTAATAAACGCGCCCTGTGGTATCTGGCAGGCCATGCCAGCCGCGTACCAGAAGCCGGGGAAGATCTCGAACTGAAGATGGGCGACAACTGGCGTCGTACCGGCACCATTTTAGCTGCCGTTCAGCTGGACGATGGTCGTCTGCTGGTGCAGGTAGTAATGAATAACGACATGGAGCCGGACAGCGTATTCCGCGTGCGTGACGATGCCGGCACCTTGAGCATTGAACCCCTGCCGTATTCGTTAGAAGAGTAGTTTTAGTTGGTGGGAATCGCCGGGTGGCGGAAGGTAAAAGCAAAACGGTAACCCTTGGGTTACCGTTTTTAGTTTTTGCCCCCTCTCCCCGTGGGAGAGGGTTGGGTTGAGGGCATGAGGCCGCACCCGCTATTAAACCTGCCCAACGTACAAATAAATCGCCAGGAAATGACACACGCTGCCGCCTAACACAAAGCCGTGCCAGATGGCATGGTTGTACGGAATGCGTTTACAGACGTAAAAAATCACGCCGAGGGAATAGACAATCCCGCCCACCGCCAGCAGCGTCACGCCGCCCGCCGCCAGTTTCACCGCCAGCTGATAAACCACAATCAGCGACAGCCAGCCCATCGTCAGATAGGTCACTAACGACAGCACTTTAAAGCGATGCGCAATGGTCAGTTTAAATAAGATCCCGAGCAGCGCCAGGCTCCAGATGACAATCATCAGCCCGCGCGACAGCGGAGAGTTTAATCCCACCAGTAAAAATGGGGTGTAGGTCCCGGCAATCAAGAGATAGATAGCGCAATGGTCGAATTTCTTGAGCCATCGTTTTGCCCGCTGATGCGGAATGGCATGGTAAAGCGTCGAGGCGAGAAAAAGCAGGATCATGCTTCCGCCGTACAGACTGTAGCTGGTGATCGCCATCGCATTCGCGTTGGTGTCTATCGCCTGAACCAGCAGCAACACCAGGCCCACGATGCCAAAAACAAGGCCAATACCGTGGCTGATACTGTTGGCTACTTCCTCGGCCAGTGAATATCCCTGCGCAGTAAATGGTTTGCTAACCATAAGAGGACTCCGGGAGAACATAAGATCATGATGTATCGCCTGACTATGCTAACTGAGAATGATTCCAGTGAACACCTGTTAGCTAAAATAAATCCAACTTCAGGATTAGTCCTTAAAAATCATTATTTTGAGTTATATTTTCACCTAACAGATGTTAGTCAGAGTGAAGGCATTTAAAATCAATCACATAAAATTGCGATTGATTCGGGTAGATCTCCGCAATCACCTCTTTAAGCGCCGCAAGGGACATATTCTCCTGCTGTGCGTGCTTTTCCGTCAGCGTATCCAGCGTCACTGTCGAGGTTCCCACCACTTCGATGGTGCAAAACCAGGCGTCGTCCTCGAAGCGCCCGACGCGCAAAATATCGCCGGTTTTAAAATGCGATTCAGACTCGTCACGGATAGTAATGGTTTTGCGCCCGGCCAGAATGTCGTCCTGGAAACGCTGAAAAAAAGTGATGTCGTTAGGCTGCATGTTATTATTCCCTTTAGATGAAGTCTGATGAGTGAGTTTAGCCACTGTGAGCATGTTCTCCCATTCCGCCATTGCCAGTCTCAACAATCTTGAGATGATGGTCTACAACTATGTCATTAAAAACCGTGACAAAGTGACCTATATGACCATCCGCGAGCTGGCGGATGCGGCGGGTGTGTCTACCACCACAGTGCTACGTTTTTGTCGCAAGCTGAACTGCGATGGCTATTCCGAATTCCGCGTGCGCTTTAAATTATATCTGGAACAAAACGAACCCCAGCAGGCGAATTTTGGCACCAGTGAAATTATCAGTTTCTTTAAAAGCGTCAATAATGAAGAGTTTGACGCTTTATTAGATAACGCCGTCGATATTATATTATCCTCCGAGCGAATTATATTTGTTGGCGCGGGCACCTCCGGATCGTTGGCGAAATATGGCGCACGATTCTTCTCTAATATCGGAAAATTCAGTAACCATATCGACGACCCTTATTTCCCGGTAACCAACGATATGGCGAAAAATGCGCTGGCGATTGTGCTGTCCGTTTCGGGCGAAACCGAAGAGATCCTGCGCTTCGCCAGCCAGTTCAGCCTGCACCACTGCAAGGTTCTATCCATCACCAGCCACGAGCATTCTCGCCTGGCCAAGCTGGCCGATTTTAATCTCTCCTGGCATGTTCCTCAAACCCGCATCGGCGGAGTCTACGATATTACGACGCAGATCCCGGTTATTTATATTCTCGAATCTATCGGGCGAAAACTGGCGAAGAAACTGGCGGAATAAAACGCCCTGTTTTTTTGATGTAACATATTACATTATCGCCAAATTGTTATATCGTGACATTTAATTGTGCTTTGCTAGACTCGAAAACAATAGATCATAAGACGAGAGTAGCAAACATGAAAAAACTCACCTTACCAAAAGATTTTTTATGGGGCGGCGCGGTGGCGGCGCACCAGGTTGAAGGCGGCTGGAATAAAGGCGGCAAAGGCCCAAGCATTTGCGACGTGCTGACCGGCGGCGCGCATGGCGTACCGCGCGAAATCACTCAGGAAGTGATTGAAGGGAAATACTATCCCAACCACGAAGCCGTCGACTTTCACGGCCATTACAAAGAAGACATCAAACTGTTTGCCGAGATGGGCTTCAAATGTTTCCGTACCTCTATTGCCTGGACGCGTATCTTCCCGAAAGGCGATGAAACTCAGCCGAATGAAGAAGGGCTGAAGTTCTACGACGACATGTTTGATGAACTGCTGAAGTACAACATTGAGCCGGTCATCACCCTCTCCCACTTCGAAATGCCGCTGCACCTGGTGCAAGAATACGGCGGCTGGACCAACCGCAAAGTGGTGGATTTCTTCGTCCGTTTCTCGGAAGTGGTTTTCGAGCGCTATAAGAGCAAGGTCAAATACTGGATGACCTTCAACGAAATCAACAACCAGCGTAACTGGCGCGCCCCGCTGTTCGGGTATTGCTGCTCCGGCGTGGTCTACACCGAGCATGAAAACCCGGAAGAGACCATGTACCAGGTGCTGCATCACCAGTTCGTTGCCAGCGCTCTGGCGGTAAAAGCCGCGCGTCGCATCAACCCGGAAATGAAAGTCGGTTGTATGCTGGCGATGGTGGCGCTCTATCCGTTCTCCTGCAAGCCAGAAGACGTGATGTTTGCCCAGGAATCCATGCGTGAGCGTTATGTCTTTACCGATGTTCAGCTACGCGGCTACTACCCAAGCTACGTCCTGAACGAGTGGGAGCGCCGTGGCTTTACCATCCATATGGAGGCGGGCGACGAGCAGATCCTGCGTGAAGGCACCTGCGATTACTTAGGTTTCAGCTACTACATGACCAACGCCGTCAAAGCCGAAGGCGGCACCGGCGACGCCATTTCGGGCTTCGAAGGCAGCGTGCCGAACCCGCACGTGAAAGCCTCCGACTGGGGCTGGCAGATTGACCCGGTTGGCCTGCGCTATGCCCTGTGCGAGCTGTACGAACGTTACCAAAAACCGCTGTTTATCGTGGAAAACGGCTTTGGCGCTTACGATAAAGTCGAAGAAGACGGCAGCATCAACGATGACTACCGTATCGATTATCTGCGTGCGCACGTGGAAGAGATGATGAAAGCGGTCACCTATGATGGTGTGGATCTGATGGGTTATACCCCGTGGGGCTGCATCGACTGCGTGTCGTTCACTACCGGCCAGTACAGCAAACGCTACGGCTTTATCTATGTGAACAAGCACGACGACGGTACGGGCGATATGTCTCGCTCCCGTAAGAAGAGCTTTAACTGGTATAAAGAAGTGATTGCCAGCAACGGCGAGAACATCTAAACCGACTGCCCGGTGGCGCTTCCCTTGCACCGGCCTACAGTCTCGTAGGTCCGGTAAGCGCAGCGCCACCGGGCATTAACACTATTTCCCGCCTGCTAACTCAAGAAAACTCCCCGTCACATACGACGCTTTTTCGCTAAGCAACCAGACGATAGCTTGCGCGACCTCTTCCGGCTGTCCGCCGCGCTTCATCGGTAATGCGGATTTCACCCGGTCCACTCGCCCTGGCTCACCGCCTGACGCATGAATATCGGTGTAGATCAGTCCAGGGCGCACACAGTTCACACGAATGCCCTGCGCCGCCACTTCCAGCGCGAGGCCCGTTGTCAGCGAATCCACCGCCCCCTTCGACGCAGCATAATCAACGTATTCGCCCGGTGCGCCCAGACGCGATGCCGCCGACGAGACATTCACAATCGCCCCGCCTTTGCCGTTGTGTTTAAACGACATGCGCTTCACCGCTTCGCGACAGCAGAGGAAATAGCCTGTGACGTTGGTTGCGAGTACGCGGTTGATACGCTTGGCGGAGAGATTCTCGATGGTGCTCTGCTCAAACAAAATCCCGGCATTGTTCACCAGCGCCGTTAACGGTTCGCCCTCGCGGTCGATGCTGTCAAACATCGCCAGCACTTGAGATTCGTCGCTGATATCCGCGCGCACGGCAAACGCCCTGCCGCCCGCCTCGATAATATGATTGATCACATCCGTCGCGGACTTGATGTTGTGGTGATAGTTCACCGCCACAGTGTACCCTTCTTGCGCCAGCTGTAGCGCCGTCGCTTTGCCAATGCCCCGGCTGGCGCCGGTGACCAGTGCGATTGCCATTGATTTTCTCCCAATAAAAAAGCCGGGTGGCGGCTACGCCTTACCCGGCCTACTGTTCAGAGCTTAAGTATTACTGATATTCGCTCATTGGCACGCAAGAACAGAACAAATTACGATCGCCGTATACGTCATCGAGACGCTTCACGGTCGGCCAGTACTTGTTCGCCACGCCTGCCGGGAAGACCGCCAGCTCACGGGTATAACCGTGATTCCACTCCGCCACCAGCTCGTTCTGGGTATGCGGGGCGTTCACCAGCGGGTTATCTTCCAGTGGCCATTCGCCCTGTTTCACACGGTCGATTTCACCGCGGATCGCCAGCATTGCGTCGATAAAGCGGTCCAGCTCAACTTTGCTTTCCGATTCGGTCGGCTCAACCATCAGCGTACCCGCCACCGGGAAGGACATGGTTGGCGCGTGGAAACCGTAGTCGATCAGACGTTTGGCAATATCCAGCTCGCTGATCCCAGTCTCGTCTTTTAGCGGGCGAATATCGAGAATACATTCGTGCGCCACGCGACCGTCACGACCGGTGTAGAGCACCGGATAGGCGTCTTTCAGGCGTGTGGCGATGTAGTTCGCATTCAGGATCGCCACCTGGCTCGCCTGTTTCAATCCTTCCGCGCCCATCATGCGGATGTACATCCAGCTGATTGGCAGAATAGACGCACTGCCGAACGGTGCCGCAGAGACCGCACCCTGACGGGTCAACATGCCTTCAATCTGCACCACGCTGTGGCCTGGAACGAACGGAGCCAGATGCGCTTTCACGCCGATAGGGCCCATACCCGGGCCGCCACCGCCGTGCGGAATGCAGAAGGTTTTATGCAGATTCAGGTGCGATACGTCCGCGCCGATAAAGCCCGGAGAGGTGATTCCCACTTGGGCGTTCATGTTCGCACCGTCGAGGTAAACCTGACCGCCGAACTGATGCACCACTTCGCACACTTCACGGATCGTCTCTTCATAGACGCCGTGAGTGGACGGGTAAGTCACCATGATGCAGGAGAGTTTCTCGCCCGCCTGTTCGGCTTTCGCACGCAGATCGGCAAGATCGATGTTGCCATTTTTATCGCAGGCCACGACCACCACTTCCATTCCCGCCATCTGCGCAGATGCTGGGTTAGTGCCGTGAGCGGAGCTTGGAATCAGGCAGATATCGCGATGCCCTTCGTTGCGGCTTTCGTGATAGTGACGGATCGCCAGCAGGCCCGCGTATTCCCCCTGCGCACCCGAGTTCGGCTGCATGCAAAGTGCGTCGTAGCCGGTCAGTTTCACCAGCCAGTCTGAAAGCTGACCGATCATCTGATGATAGCCTTCCGCCTGATCTGCCGGGCAGAATGGGTGAAGTTCAGAGAACTCAGGCCAGGTAATCGGGATCATTTCCGCGGCGGCATTGAGCTTCATGGTGCAGGAGCCGAGCGGGATCATCGCCTGATTCAGCGCCAGATCTTTGCGCTCCAGAGAGTGCATGTAGCGCATCATCTCGGTTTCGCTGTGATAGCGGTTAAACACCGGATGGGTCAGGACAGCGTCGTCACGCAGCATGCTTTCCTGAATCGAGCGGCTGTCGTGGGCCACGTCTTTATCCAGAGAATCGACGTCCAGACCGTGGGCATCGCCCAGCAGAACGTTGAACAGCGTCTGGATATCCTCGCGGGACGTGGTTTCGTTCAGAGTGATGCCAACCGCGTTCAGAATATCGCTGCGCAGGTTAATTTCTGCGGCTTCGGCGCGAGCCAGCACGCCAGCTTTATCAGCCACTTCCACACACAGGGTGTCAAAGTAGTGCGCATGGCGCAGCTTCAGCCCTTTCTGCTGCAAACCGGCCGCCAGAATATCGGCGAAACGGTGAATACGGGTGGCGATGCGTTTCAGGCCTACCGGACCGTGGAACACCGCATACAGACTGGCGATGTTGGCCAGCAGCACCTGAGAAGTACAAATGTTGGAGTTCGCTTTCTCGCGGCGGATATGCTGCTCGCGAGTCTGCATCGCCATGCGCAGCGCGGTGTTGCCAGCGGCGTCTTTCGACACGCCGATAATACGGCCAGGCATGGAGCGTTTGAATTCATCTTTCGCCGCAAAGAACGCCGCGTGCGGGCCGCCGTAGCCCATCGGCACGCCAAAGCGTTGCGCAGAGCCGAAGACAATGTCCGCGCCCTGTTTGCCTGGAGCGGTGAGCAGCACCAGCGCCATGAAATCAGCGGCGACGCTGACCACAATTTTGCGGGATTTCAGTTCAGCGATCAGGCTGGTGTAATCATGGACTTCACCGGTGGTACCGACCTGCTGCAACAGCACGCCGAACACATCCTGATGATCCAGCACTTTTTCAGCGTCATCAACAATTACGTCAAAGCCGAAGGTTTCCGCGCGGGTGCGGACCACATCCAGGGTCTGCGGATGAACATCGGCAGCCACGAAGAAGCGGTTAGCGTTTTTCAGCTTGCTGACGCGCTTCGCCATCGCCATCGCTTCGGCGGCGGCGGTCGCTTCATCGAGCAGAGAAGCAGAGGCGATATCCAGACCGGTCAGATCCAGCGTCACCTGCTGGAAGTTCAGCAGCGCTTCCAGACGACCCTGAGACACTTCCGGCTGATAAGGGGTGTAGGCGGTGTACCAGCCTGGATTTTCCAGCATGTTGCGCAGGATAACTGGCGGTAACTGCACAGGGGTGTAGCCCATGCCAATGTAAGACTTAAAGCGCTTGTTGAGGCCGGCAATCGCCTTCAGCTCTGCCAGCGCGGCGTATTCAGTGGTCGCGTCACCCACCTGCGGCGGTGTGGCGAGCTGAATGTCTTTGGGCACGATCTGGCCGATCAGTGCGTTTAACGAATCCGCGCCAACTGTCTTCAGCATATCCTGCTGTTGCTGAGCATCCGGCCCAATGTGACGTTCAATGAAAGCGCCACGGTTTTCAAGCTGGCTTAAAGTCTGTGTCATGAGCGATGGTTCCTGAGCTTGCGGTGATATTAGGATCCCCTCTCCCTTTGGGAGAGGGTTAGGGTGAGGGGAAGTTTGCGCCCTCACTCCTGCCCTCTCCCAAAGGGAGAGGGTGAAAAGCAATTACTCGTCTTCTAACAGTGCTGCGTACGCGGTCGCATCCAGCAGAGCTTCAACTTCGGCTTCGTCGTTGGCTTTGATTTTGAAAATCCAGCCACCGGTGTACGGCTCGCTGTTGACCAGCTCCGGGGAATCGCTCAGTGCATCGTTTACCGCTACGATTTCGCCACCGACCGGGGCATAGATGTCAGAAGCCGCTTTCACAGACTCTGCCACGGCGCAATCATCGCCCGCGCTCACGGTTGCGCCGACGTCTGGCAGATCAACGAACACCATGTCACCCAGCAGCTCTTGCGCGTGCTCGGTGATACCCACGGTGTAAGTCCCGTCAGATTCTTTACGCAGCCATTCGTGTTCTTTGCTGTATTTCAGTTCTGCTGGCACATTGCTCATTGGAATTCTCCTGATAATAAATTGATTAGGCGACCGGCTTACCGGCGCGAACAAAAATCGGTTTAGTCACGCTGACCGGCATTTCACGGTTGCGGATCTGCACCACGGCAGTCTCGCCAATTCCGGCCGGGACGCGCGCCAGCGCAATGCTGTAGCCCAGCGTCGGTGAGAAAGTGCCGCTGGTGATAATGCCTTCGTGAAGATTGCCGCTGGCATCGGTGAAGCGCACAGGCAGTTCGTTACGCAGCACGCCTTTCTCTTTCATCACCAGGCCGACCAGCTGCTCGGTGCCTTTCTCGCGCTGCAGTTCCAGCGCTTCACGGCCAATGAAATCGCGATCTGCCGGTTCCCACGCGATAGTCCAGCCCATATTGGCCGCCAGCGGAGAGACGCCTTCATCCATCTCCTGACCGTACAAATTCATCCCGGCTTCCAGACGCAGCGTGTCGCGCGCGCCCAGACCTGCCGGTTTCACGCCCGCTTCGACCAGCGCACGCCAGAAATCAGCGGCTTTCTCGTTCGGCATCGCAATTTCGTAGCCCGCTTCACCGGTGTATCCGGTGGTGGCGATAAACAGATCGCCTGCCTGCACGCCGAAGAACGGCTTCATGCCTTCTACAGCTTTACGCTGTTCATCGTTGAACAGAGATGCGGCTTTGGCCTGCGCGTTTGGCCCCTGCACGGCGATCAGGGAAAGATCGTCGCGAACGGTGATATCAACGGCATATTTGGCGGCGTGTTCGGAAATCCAGGAAAGGTCTTTTTCGCGGGTGGCGGAGTTAACAACGAGGCGGAAGAAATCTTCAGTGAAGTAATAAACGATCAGGTCATCAATCACGCCGCCGGAGGCATTGAGCATCCCGGTGTAGAGCGCTTTGCCTGGCGTCTTGAGCTTTGCAACGTCGTTCGCCAACAGATAACGCAGAAACTCCCTGGTGCGACTGCCGCGCAAATCGACGATGGTCATGTGGGAGACATCGAACATCCCGGCGTCGGTGCGCACTGCATGGTGCTCATCGATTTGCGAGCCGTAGTGCAGCGGCATCATCCAACCGTGGAAATCGACCATGCGCGCGCCGCATAACGTGTGTTGTTCGTACAAAGGAGTCTGTTGAGCCATCTTGTCCTCGTTGATTAAGCAGTGCAGGGCAATCTTGCGTTTCGCGCGAAATTTCTTACCACGAAACCCGGCGTCGGCATCACTGCAGGACGTCGACGCAAACGTTCTCTTTTCCCTGAAGTTACCACCGAACCCGGCGATTAACCATAAGGTAAAACGGGTCATCACATTAGCTTATGACCAAAAAACGCTAAAAAGCCTACAGAGTTATTCACTGGCAAAATGCGATTTACCCCGCATAAAATTAACTTAAATTTCACAATATTTAGCACACGCTGATATTTCCTGCGGAAAAACGCGCCTATTTTCCGTCATTAAAAAAACGCGGGATTAGAAAATCTAATGCGAAAAGAGGCGTGAAATTAGAATATTTCAAACGAGGGAAACATCCCGGCACAAAGGCCGGGAGAGGAAAGTGTGATGGGGGTCTAATTTAACGTTTTGTGCTTAACGCAGCCAGTCGGGGAGATCGTTTAAGCCCATCGCCTGACGCAGAAGTTGTGGTTTGACGCCGGGAAGCGTGTCCGCCAGTTTTAGACCAACGTCACGCAGCAGTTTTTTCGCCGGATTGTTTCCGGCAAACAGCTCGCGAAAGCCCTGCATCCCCGCCAGCATCATCGCCGCGCTGTGTTTGCGACTGCGCTCGTAGCGACGCAGATAAAGATGCTGACCAATATCCTTGCCCTGGCGGTGCAGACGACGCAGTTCGTCGATAAGTTCTGCGGCATCCATAAACCCGAGATTAACGCCCTGCCCGGCCAGCGGATGAATGGTGTGCGCCGCGTCGCCTACCAGCGCCATTCGGTGCGAGGCAAACTGGCGCGCATAGCGCCCGGTCAGCGGGAACAGCTGGCGCTCACTTTCAAGCGTGCACAGTCCGAGACGGTTATCAAAAGCCATGCACAGCGCCTGATTGAACTCCTCAGGGGTGGCGGCTTCCATCTGCTGCGCCTTTTCCGGCACCAGCGACCAGACAATGGAGCACTGATGCGGATCGCTTAACGGCAGAAACGCCAGGATACCATCGTTGTGGAAAATCTGCCGCGCCACGCCGCCGTGTGGCTCAGTCGTGCGGATCGTCGCTACCAGCGCGTGGTGGCGGTAATCCCAGAAGGTCAGCGGGATATCGGCTTTATTGCGCAGCCACGAGTTGGCACCATCGGCGCCCACCACCAGCCGCGCGGTCAGCATGTCGCCGCTTTGCAGGGTCAGAAAGGCTTCGTTTTCGCCCCAGGCAATCTGCTGAATTTGAGCGGGAGCCATCAGCGTGACGTCTGAACAGGCTTGCGCTTTGCGCCACAGGGCGTGGTGGATCACCGCATTCTCGACGATGTGGCCGAGATGGCTGTATCCCATGCTTTCATCGTCAAAGGCGATATGGCCGAAGCTGTCTTTGTCCCACACTTCCATCCCGTGATAACAGCTGGCGCGTAACGCCGTGATATCAGACCAGACGCCAAGATGGGCTAACAGCTTTTCGCTGGCGGCGTTGATGGCCGACACGCGAAGCTCTGGCGGTGCGTCCTGCGAAACAGGTTGCGGCGGTTTATTCTCAAGCACCGCCACGCGCAGGCCACTGCCCTGTAAACCGCAGGCCAGGGCCAGCCCCACCATTCCGCCGCCAACAATGGCAACATCAACATTCTGCACTTAGTAACTCCTTAACGAGCGACCCAACCGAGGGTTCGCTGCGCCAGCACGTCGCGTGCCGGAATGAATAGTTCCATCGCCATCAGCCCCGCGTTGCGCCCGGCTACCAGCGGTGCCCAGCGATTCGCGAACAGATGCACCAGACCGTCGGTCACGCCGATGGTGGCCTCTTTATCTGCCTGACGGCGTTTCTGATACTGACAAAGCACGGAATACGCACCGCAGTCTTCGCTGTCCTGCCAGGCCTGCGCCAGCGTCTCAGCCAGGCTCATAACGTCGCGCAAACCTAAATTAAACCCTTGCCCGGCAATCGGATGCAGCGTTTGCGCCGCATTGCCGACTAACGCCAGGCGATGAGAAACCGACTGCGACGCGGTGGTCAGCGCCAACGGATACGCCGCGCGTTTTCCGGCGTGGGTGATGCGCCCTAAACGCCAGCCGAAGGCTTTTTGCAGCTCGTCGCAAAAACGCGTATCTGACCAGGCCATGACGTCATCCATCGCGTCTACTGCGTGGCACCAGACCAGCGAGCTGCGACCATCAGACATCGGCAGCATTGCCAGCGGCCCGTGTTCGGTAAAACGTTCAAAGGCGCGACCCTGATGGGCCACTGCGGTCGAGACGTTGGCGATCACCGCCGCCTGACCGTAAGGCTGTTGCCGCCATTCGATCCCGCACTGCGTCGCCAGCGCGGAACGGGAACCGTCCGCCGCCACCAGCAGTTTTCCGTCCAGCGCATCGCCGTTATCCAGCGTGACGCTCACGCCCTCTGCACTGCGGGTGAAACTGGCGACGCGCGCCGGACAGTGCAGCGTGACGCCAGGCGCATCCTGCAATAAACGGAACAGGCGCTGCCCGACGTCGTGCAGTTCGACCACCTGCCCGAGGGCATCAATGTGGTAATCCTGCGCATCAAGAGTGACAAAACCGGCATGACCGCGATCGCTGACGTGAACGGTATTAATGGAGGTTGCGCACTCGGCAATCGCTTGCCAGATGCCTAAGCGCGACAAGTGCTGACAGGTGCCCTGTGCCAGCGCAATCGCGCGGGAATCAAAGCCCGGATGTTCAGTGGTTTGTGGCGCAACGGCCTCGACCAGATGAACGGGGAGCTGGCCGCGCGTCAGCTGTGAAATCGCCAGGGCGAGCGTCGCGCCCGCCATGCCGCCGCCAACGATTACCACGCTCATGCGCGTGCCGCCGCCATCAGGGCTTCGATTTCATCGGCTTTTTTAACGACAGACGCCGTCAGGTTTTCGTTGCCGCTTTCGGTGATCACAATGTCGTCTTCGATACGAATACCAATCCCGCGATATTCGGCAGGGACGTCCGCATCCGGCGCGATGTACAGACCCGGTTCGACGGTTAACACCATGCCCGGCTCAAGGGTGCGCGAGCGATCTGCGCCGTAGCCTCCGACATCGTGCACATCCAGCCCCAGCCAGTGACTCAGACCATGCATAAAGAACGCACGATGGGCGTTGTCAGCAATCAGCTCTTCCAGGTCTCCCTTCAGAATGCCGAGTTTGACCAGGCCGTTGACCATGATGCGGATCACCGAGCCGGTCACTTCCTGAATAGAAGTGCCGGGGCGGAACAGGGTCAGCGCCGTTTCCAGAGACTCAAGAACGATATCGTAAACCGCGCGCTGTGCTGGGCTGAATTGGCCATTCACCGGGAAGGTGCGGGTGATGTCACCCGCGTAACCGCGGTATTCACACCCCGCGTCGATCAGCACTAAATCGCCGTCGCGCAGTTCGCTCTCATTTTCGGTGTAATGCAGGATGCAGCCGTTTTCGCCACCGCCGACAATGGTGTTGTAGGACGGGAAACGTGCGCCGTGGCGATTGAACTCATGCAGAATTTCGCCTTCGAGCTGATACTCGAACATCCCCGGACGGCATTTTTCCATCGCACGGGTGTGAGCCAGGGCGCTGATTTCGCCCGCGCGGCGCATCACATCCAGCTCTTCCGGCGATTTAAACAGGCGCATTTCATGCACCAGCGGACGCCAGTCCGTGATGGACGCAGGCGCAGAAAGATTCTGACGCGAGCCTTTACGCAGTTTATCCAGCGCGGTAAACACCAGTTCATCGGCGTATTTGTATTCGCCCTGAGCGTGATAGACCATGTCCAGACCGTTGAGCAGTTGATAGAGCTGCTCATCGATTTCGCTAAAGGCCAGTGCGCGTTCGACGCCGAGTTTTTCCGGCGCGGCGTCTTGCCCTAAGCGGCGGCCAAACCAGATTTCGGCGGTGAGATCGCGAACACGGTTAAAGAGAACGCTGTGGTTGTGGGTGTCATCGCTTTTAATCAGCACCAGCACCGCTTCTGGCTCGTTAAACCCGGTGAAGTACCAGAAATCGCTGCTCTGGCGATAAGGATATTCGCTGTCGTTGCTGCGCGTGGCTTCCGGTGCGGCAAAAATCAGTGCCGCGCTGCCCGGTTGCATGTTGGCTAACAGCGCCTGACGGCGGCGAAGATACTCCTGCTGAGTCATGACACCCTCCTGTGCGTTCTTTTTATTAATGTAAGGTCGGTTTGCGTACTTCCGGTGCTGTCAGCTGCGAGCGAGTAAAGGTGTCGTGACATAACAATGCTGCCACGCGAACGTACTCGATAATCTCTTCAACGGACATTTCCAGCTCTTCCTGGTCTTCGTCTTCGTCGTAGCCCAGTTGGGCGATATTGCGCAGATCGTCGATAGCCTCACCCGCTTCACCGGTCACTTTATCAAGTTTCGGCTGCGTGACGCCGAGGCCCAGCAGATAGTGGTTTACCCAGCCCGCCAGCGCATCGGCGCGATCGAAGACGCTAACATCGTCGCCATCAGGCAGATAAAGCTGAAAAAGGAAACCGTCATCCTCCAGAGAGTCGCTGGTCGCCGAGTGCATTTTGCGCAGCGCTTCCGCCAGTTCGTGACCAAAGGCCAGGCCTTCGTTCGTCAGGTCGTGAAGCAGCGGCTGCCAAGAGCTGTCGCTGTTTCCGCCGCACAGCATGCCACTGATCAGACCGTGCATTTCAGCAGGGGTCAAACCCACGCCCTGCTGGTTAAGTAACTGGCTTACTTCGTTGTAACCAGGCATTTCGTTCTGTATAGACATGCGCATTCGTCATCGTTGGGAGGAATATTCATGATATGCTACCACTTTGGACACTGGAGATACCAGAAAAGGGCTTGTATCTTCATATCATGGTAGCTATAGTGTCGCCCCTTCGCAGCCCCCAGGGCCGTGAGCGAAGGTCGCGCAGTCAATCAGCAGGAAGGTGGCATGTCTGCACAACCCGTCGATCTCCAGATTTTTGGCCGTTCGCTGCGAGTGAATTGTCCGCCTGAGCAAAGAGATGCTTTGAGCCAGGCTGCGGACGATTTGAATCAGCGGTTGCAAGATCTAAAAGAACGCACTAGAGTCACAAATACTGAGCAGTTGGTTTTCATCGCCGCGTTGAACATCAGCTATGAATTAACTCAGGAAAAAGCGAAGACCCGCGACTACGCGGCGAGCATGGAGCAACGCATTAAAATGCTCCAGCAGACCATCGAACAAGCGTTGCTTGATCAGGGTCGCACTCCCGAAAGACCGGGACAAAAGTTTGAATAACACTTTGCAGTTGACTATGGTAGAGTGACTGTGAAGACAAAATTTCTCTGAGATGTTCGCAAGCGGGCCAGTCCCCTGAGCCGATATTTCATACCACAAGAATGTGGCGCTCCATGGTCGGTGAGCACGCTCGGTTCGTCCGAGAAGCCTTAAGACTATGACGACACATTCACCTTGAACCAAGGGTTCAAGGGTTACAGCCTGCGGCGGCATCTCGGAGATTCCCCTTCTTTACTACCTTCAAGCATCATGACTCAATTTCCTGAAGTCCCTGCTTCCCGACAAGACATCCGTCAGCTAATCCGTAAAACTCGTCGAGCGCTTTCGCCCGAACAACAAGCTCATTTCGCACAAACTGCTGCCGCCCGTATGATGGCCTATCCGCCCGTCGTGATGGCGAATACGGTTGCCCTGTTTCTGTCGTTTGATGGTGAGCTTGATACGCAACCGCTGATCGAACAACTCTGGCGCGCCGGAAAAAAAGTCTATTTGCCGGTGCTGCACCCGTTCAGTCCGGGCAATCTGCTGTTCTTGCACTACCATCCGCACAGCGAACTGGTGGTGAACCGCCTGAAAATCACCGAACCTAAACTCGATGTGCGCGACGTTCTGCCCTTGCAGGATTTAGACGTGCTGATTACGCCACTGGTGGCTTTTGATGAGAGCGGTCAGCGTCTGGGGATGGGCGGCGGATTTTACGATCGCACGCTGCAGAACTGGCAGCAGTACGGTGTGCAGCCGGTGGGTTATGCCCATGATTGTCAGGGTGTAAAAGCGCTGCCGGTGGAGAAATGGGATATTCCGCTGCCTGCGGTAGTGACGCCATCGAAAGTGTGGGAGTGGTGAAATAATAAAGCCGGGTGGCGGCTACGCCTTACCCGGCCTACAAAGCCACGATTAACCTGTAGGTCGGGAAAGCGACAGCGCCACCCGACACATCAAACCGCAGAATTAGTACAACAGACGCGCGCGAATCGTGCCTGGAATCGCCTTCATGCTCAGCAGCGCTTTCTCCGCCACATCGTCATCCGCTTCGATATCAATCACCACGTAGCCCATCTGCGAGTTGGTTTGCAGGTACTGCGCGGCAATGTTGACGCTCTGCTCGGCGAAAATCTGGTTAATCGCCGTCAACACGCCAGGACGGTTCTCGTGGATGTGCAGCAGACGACGACCGCCGTGCAGCGGCAGAGACACTTCCGGGAAGTTCACCGCAGACAGCGTAGAACCGTTATCGGAATATTTGCTCAGTTTGCCCGCCACTTCCAGACCGATGTTTTCCTGCGCTTCCTGAGTCGACCCACCAATGTGCGGCGTCAGGATCACGTTGTCGAATTCACACAGCGGAGAGGTGAACGGATCGGTGTTGGTCGCCGGCTCCGTCGGGAAGACGTCGATTGCCGCGCCCGCCAGATGCTTACTCCGCAGGGCCTCGCACAGGGCAGGAATGTCCACCACCGTACCGCGCGCGGCGTTGATCAGCAGCGAACCCGGCTTCATCAGCGCCAACTCTTCCGCACCCATCATATTTTTGGTGGAGGCGTTTTCCGGCACATGCAGACTCACCACATCGCTCATGTTGAGCAGATCGGACAGATGCTGAACCTGGGTCGCATTCCCCAGCGGCAGTTTGTTTTCGATATCGTAGAAAAAGACGTTCATCCCGAGAGATTCCGCCAGAATACCGAGCTGCGTACCGATATGGCCGTAGCCGATGATCCCCAGCTTTTTACCACGCGCTTCAAACGAGCCAGAGGCCAGTTTGTTCCACACGCCGCGGTGGGCTTTGGCGTTGGCTTCAGGAATGCCGCGCAGCAGGAGCAGCAGCTCGCCAATCACTAACTCCGCCACGGAACGGGTGTTGGAGAACGGCGCGTTAAAGACCGGTACGCCGCGTTTGGCCGCCGCATTCAGATCCACCTGGTTGGTCCCGATGCAGAAACAACCGATTGCCACCAGCTTCTCCGCGCAGGCAATAACGTCTTCAGTCAGATGGGTACGGGATCGCAGGCCGATAAAGTGGGCATCACGGATGGATTCTTTCAGTTGCTCTGTATCCAGCGCGCCTTTGTGGAATTCGATGTTGGTGTAACCTGCTGCACGAAGGTTATCCAGTGCTTTCTGATGCACCCCTTCGACGAGCAGAAACTTAATCTTGTCTTTTTCCAGTGATACCTTTGCCATTTACCCGACCCTGTTTTGTCTGAACTGATGTTGTGCTGGATTTAAATCCGCTCTAGCCAACATATCAAAAAAAACTATTGCAGCAATATGAACGTTTGCGTCGGCACTCTGAAGAAAAGTCATCCAGAGCAAAATGTCAGAGGAAAATGCTGTGGTTAATCAGGAAAGCGGCAGGATCGTCAGATCAGGCGAAAAAACGTGACACAAGTCACCGAATTTGGCTTTTGAAAAATATTTAGCGGGGGGAGTGCTCCCCCCGTCAGATCATTTTACGATGGTTTTCACGCCATCGGCGGTGCCGATCAGCGCCACATCCGCGCCACGGTTGGCGAAAAGCCCTACGGTCACGACGCCTGGGATCGCGTTAATGGCATTTTCCATTGCCACCGCGTCCAGAATTTCCAGATTGTGAACGTCGAGGATCACGTTACCGTTGTCCGTCACGACGCCCTGACGGTATTCCGGGCGACCACCCAGCTTCACCAACTGACGAGCGACTGCGCTGCGCGCCATCGGGATCACTTCTACCGGCAGTGGGAAACTGCCCAGGATATCCACCTGTTTTGAAGAATCCGCGATACAGATAAACTTATCCGCCACGGAAGCAATGATCTTCTCGCGCGTAAGCGCCGCGCCGCCGCCTTTGATCATCTGCATATGGCCGTTGATCTCATCGGCACCATCAACGTAAATCCCCAGACGATCGACTTCGTTCAGATCGAAGACTGTAATGCCGAGACTTTTCAGCTTTTCCGTGGAGGCATCAGAGCTGGATACCGCGCCCTCGATCTGCCCTTTCATCGTACCGAGCGCATCAATAAAGTGTGCGGCGGTCGAGCCAGTCCCTACACCAACAATAGTGCCGGGTTGTACGTACTGGAGAGCGGCCCATCCTACTGCTTTTTTCAGTTCATCCTGCGTCATGATCTTTTGCCTGTGGTGTGAAAACTCAGGGCGTATTATAGAACAGGCCGGTACGGAATGTCCCTGTGACCGGTGTCACATTAACGAGCAAAGCTCTGACAGATCCGATGTGGTCGGAATTGGTCTGTCACAAAGGTAAATTTGTGTCATAGTGCAGAATCAGCAAAATTCAGGAGCACCACCCCGCAATGAAACGTCCGGACTACAGAACACTACAGGCGCTTGATGCCGTCATTCGTGAACGAGGTTTTGAGCGCGCGGCGCAAAAGCTGTGCATCACTCAATCCGCCGTGTCACAGCGAATCAAACAGCTTGAAAATATGTTCGGACAACCGCTGCTGGTACGTACGGTTCCACCACGTCCGACGGAGCAAGGGCAGAAGCTGCTCGCCCTGCTGCGTCAGGTTGAGCTGCTGGAAGAGGAGTGGCTGGGCGATGAACAGACTGGCTCCACACCATTGCTGCTGTCGCTGGCGGTGAACGCCGACAGTCTGGCAACCTGGCTGCTGCCTGCTCTTTCCACTGTTCTGGCTGACTCACCGATTCGCCTCAACTTGCAGGTGGAAGATGAAACCCGCACTCAGGAGCGTCTGCGTCGCGGAGAAGTTGTGGGTGCCGTCAGTATCCAGCCGCAGGCGTTGCCAAGCTGTCTGGTTGATCAACTAGGTGCGCTCGATTATCTGTTCGTTGGCTCAAAAGAGTTCGCCGACAAGTATTTCCCGAATGGCGTCACCCGCGCCGCGCTGCTGAAAGCGCCCGCTGTGGCGTTCGACCATCTCGACGACATGCACCAGGCATTTTTACAGCAGAACTTCGACCTGCCGCCGGGCAGCGTGCCGTGTCATATCGTGAACTCGTCGGAAGCCTTCGTGCAGCTGGCGCGTCAGGGAACCACCTGCTGCATGATTCCGCATTTGCAGATTGAGAAAGAGTTGAAGAGCGGTGAGCTTATCGACTTAACGCCGGGGCTGTATCAGCGTCGGATGTTGTACTGGCACCGATTTGCGCCGGAAAGCCGCATGATGCGCAACGTCACCGATGCACTGCTGGCTTACGGCCATAAGGTGTTGAGGCAGGATTAAAAAAAGCCGGGTTTCCCCGGCTTTTTCATTATTGTTGTGCAGGTGCTGGTGCCGTTTGCTGGCCCTGTGCAGGCTCAAGCTGGAACACCACATCAACCTGATCGTCGAACTGAATGGTCGGCTGCTCGTAGGTTTCCTGTGCGGAAGCCGGTGCAGCATCCGCCTTCATCATACGAACCATCGGGCTTGGCTGATAGTTAGAGACGTGGTAGCGCACGCTATACACTGGGCCGAGCTTCGATTTGAAGCCAGATGCCAGTTGCTCAGCCTGACGCACGGCATCGTCAATCGCCGCTTTACGCGCTTCGTCTTTGTATTTCTCTGGTTGCGCAACGCCCAGCGACACGGAACGGATTTCGTTCAGCCCCGCTTTCAGCGCGCCATCTAACAGCGAGTTAAGCTTGTCCAGCTGACGCAGCGTGACTTCAACGGTACGCACCGCGCGGTAACCTTTCAGAATACTTTTGCCATTCTGATAGTCGTAATCCGGCTGAGTGCGCAGATTCGCGGAGTTAATGTCCTTTTTCGCAACGCCGTTCTGCTCAAGGAAAGAGAGATATTGCGCAACGCGATCGTCAGCCTGTTTCTTAGCTGACGCCGCATCTTTTGCCGCGACGTTCACTTCAATCGCCAGCGTTGCAACATCGGGAACCGCATCCACGCTTGCGGTACCGGAAGTGACAATGTGCGGACCATTTGGCAATTCGTTTGCCTGTACCGACACTGCGCTTAAACCTACTAATGCCGCCAGGGCCATCACTTTAAACTTCACTGTTATTCCTCCATGTTGCGAAGTGCCCACCGAAGGGCGCATGCCAGCAAGCTTAGCGCGTCTGTTTCAGTTGTCCATAAGACAACGCTTAGTTGAACAATACCTGCACGTGATTAATCCCCTCTTTCGCCAGCTGGAAGGCGATAATCCACATCACCACACCGACCAGAGTATTAATGATGCGCTGTGCTTTGGCAGTACGTAAACGCGGAGCGAGCCAGGCGGCCAGGATCGCCAGACCGAAGAACCACAGGAAAGACGCGCTTACCGTTCCCAGAGCAAACCAGCGTTTGGGTTCAACATCGAGTTGACCGCCGAGGCTGCCCAGCACCACAAAAGTATCCAGGTAGACGTGCGGATTAAGCCAGGTCACCGCCAGCATGGTGGCAATAATCTTCCAGCGCCCCTGCTTCATCACTTCGGCGCTGGCCAGTTCGAGATTACTGCTCATGGCAGTTTTCAGTGCGCCGAAACCGTACCACAGCAGGAATGCCACTCCGCCCCAGGTCACCAGCGCCAGCAGCCACGGAGACTGCATCAGCAGTGCGCTGCCGCCAAAAATCCCGGCGCAAATCAGCACTAAATCGCTGACGGCGCAGAGCATCGCAATCATTAAATGATATTGACGGCGAATCCCCTGGTTCATGACGAATGCATTCTGAGGACCGAGCGGAAGGATCATGGCTGCGCCAAGCACAAGACCTTGAAAATAATAAGATAACATGGAAATAATCTCACAGGATTGTCGTTACGGCAGACTATACTGCGAGATCTTCATTAGAGGAAATTGATAATTTTAATCCCTAATAAGTATGGCTAATAGTAGCGGATTGGGATTATGACAAACGTTTTCATTGCGGATTTAGCGTATGCTGGAGGTACCAGCAACCGTACCAAAGGAATGGATATGAAGCATAACGCGAAGGCTTTACTCTTCTGTGCCGGATGGGTCGTTGCCAGTGTGTGGGCCGCCACCGCCAGCGCGACCACAACGTTGCGCTATACGGATCATGAACCGTACGGAAACATGCGCACCCGGCTCATCAAAGAGACCTTTTTTAGAGCGATTGAGACCGAATCGATCGGCCGCCTGAAAATCGAGGCGCACTGGAACGGCGAGCTCTCCACCAGCTATGACGCCTTAAAGACGATTAGCCGGGGCGATGTCGCGGATATCGGGATTGTAGTTCCCGAATACACGCCAGACCTGCTCCCGCGACACCAGATTTTCAAGAGCTTCCCTCTCGGGCCCGCCAGCGGTAATGCGCAGGTGGCGACGTTTCGGCGCATTTTCAGTGAGTATCGCCAGTTCGACAACGAGCTGGAAAAAAATAACCTCGTTAACCTGCAATTTTTCCTCGGCTATCCGGTCGGTTTTTTTACCACCCAACCCAACGTCAAACTGGATCAGCTGAACGGCAGCAAATGGCGAACTGCCAGCTTTTGGCATCAGTCATTTTTACGCAACGCGGGTGGCGTGCCGGTGAGTATGCCGTGGAATGACAAAATCACCGACGCGCTGGCGGACGGGCAGCTTGATGGCCTGATGGTTAACCTCGACAGCGGGCACGATATTCATGCCGAGCGTGCAGCTCCGCATATTCAACTATCCCCTTCCCTGTGGCTCGGGCACGTTTATCTTCTGGTGATGAATAAAACGGTGTGGGATGGTCTCGACGTGAAGGATCGCGGTGCCATCAAACGGGCAGCAGCCGCGACGCAAAGACGTCTCGGGGCAGCGCAAGACGCGAATCTGCTTGAGATGGTAAACCAGATGAAAAAAGATGGCGCATCCATTCACTACCTGACGAATCAGGAGCTGGAAGCCTGGCAAACCGCCACCGGATATCAGCAGATTCAGGCTGAATGGGTGACTCAGCAGGAAGATAAAGGGATAACGGATGCGGGCCTGCTGATGAAGGGTGTCAGCACCATTGTTAACGACGTCATAAGATAAAAAAACGCCCGCCGGGTTCTCCCAGCGGGCGTTGTCTTTCCGGGCGGATTTACTCGCTCGCGTTTTCTTTCACACGCTTGAAGTTCACGTCCATCTGCGGATACGGGAAACTGATACCGTTGGCATCAAACTCACGTTTGATACGCTCCAGCACGTCCCAGTAAACGTTCTGCAGGTCACCACTTTTGCTCCAGATGCGCACCACGAAATTGATCGACGACGCCCCCAGCTCATTCAGACGCACAGTCATTTCGCGGTCTTTGATGATGCGCTCATCCGACTCAATGATGCGGGTGAGCAGCGCTTTAACCTGATCAATATCAGAATCGTATGCGACGCTAATCAACAGTTCGTTGCGACGTACCGGCTCGCGGGAGAAGTTAATAATATTCCCGGCGATGATTTTCCCGTTTGGTACCACCACGATACGGCCATCAACGGTGCGCAGGGTGGTGGAGAAAATCTGCACCTGCAGTACGGTCCCGGCAATGCCACCTAAATCAACATATTCACCGGAGCGGAACGGGCGGAAAGTCACCAGCAGCACGCCTGCCGCCAGGTTTGAGAGAGAACCCTGCAGGGCCAGACCGATAGCCAGACCGGCAGCACCGAGTACCGCGATGACGGAAGCCGTCTGCACCCCGACGCGCCCCAGCGCAGCAATAAGCGTAAAGGCAATAATGCCGTAGCGCACCAGCGCAGAGAGGAAATCGGCTACCGTGGCGTCAATCTGACGCGCACGCATCACGCGGTTGATCGCATTGGACACCACGCGTGCCACGATCATCCCGACGATAATAATCGCAATTGCTGCCACGATGTTTACCGCATAACTCAACAGTAGCGCCTGGTTGCGCACCAGCCAGGTGCCTGCGTTATTAATGCCATCTACTACACCGAGATCATCCATTCATTCTTCCTTTTCTAATCCAGACAAAAAAATCCATCTCACTTGGGAGACAGGCAGGTTAGTAAAGGGTAAACAAAAAGCGTGGATTATGCCAAACAGATCACAAAATCCGCCAATGCAGACCGTTGAAAAGGCATAAAAAAAGGCCCGCAAATGCGGACCTCTTTTCGCTAAAAGCAGCTCAAATTACAGAACGTCAACCGCGTTCAGTTCTTTGAATGCCTGCTCCAGACGGGTGATCATAGAAGTCTGGGCAGAACGCAGCCATACGCGTGGATCGTAGTATTTCTTGTTCGGCTGGTCTTCGCCTTTCGGGTTGCCCAGCTGACCTTGCAGGTAAGCTTCGTTGGTTTTGTAGTACTGCAGGATGCCGTCCCAGGTTGCCCATTGGGTATCGGTATCGATGTTCATTTTAACTACACCGTAGCTTACGGAGTCTTTGATTTCCTGAGCAGAAGAACCGGAACCGCCGTGGAAGACGAAGTTCAGGCTGTTGTGCGGCAGGTTGTGTTTCTTAGAAACGTATTCCTGAGAATCGCGCAGGATAGTCGGAGTCAGAACCACGTTACCTGGCTTGTAAACGCCGTGTACGTTACCGAAAGATGCCGCGATGGTGAAACGTGGGCTGATTTTGCTCAGCTCGGTGTACGCGTAATCAACGTCTTCTGGCTGGGTGTACAGTGCAGAAGCGTCCATGTGGCTGTTGTCCACGCCGTCTTCTTCACCGCCGGTGCAACCCAGTTCGATTTCCAGGGTCATATCCATTTTGGACATACGCGCCAGGTATTTGGAGCAGATTTCGATGTTTTCGTGCAGTGACTCTTCGGACAGGTCGATCATGTGGGAAGAGAACAGTGGCTTACCGGTCGCTGCGAAGTGTTTTTCGCCAGCGTCCAGCAGACCGTCGATCCACGGCAGCAGTTTCTTCGCGCAGTGGTCGGTATGCAGGATAACTGGAACACCGTAGTGCTCAGCCATCTGGTGTACGTGATGCGCACCAGAGATTGCGCCCAGGATTGCTGCGCCCTGAGGAACGTCAGTTTTCACGCCTTTACCGGCGATGAATGCTGCGCCACCGTTAGAGAACTGGACGATGACCGGTGCTTTAACTTTTGCAGCGGTTTCCAGTACGGCGTTAATGGAGTCGGTACCCACGCAGTTAACTGCTGGCAGAGCAAAGTTGTTCTCTTTAGCTACCTGGAACACTTTCTGAACGTCATCACCAGTGATCACGCCAGGTTTTACGAAATCAAAAATTTTAGACATGTTACGTAGTCCTGTATCTTCGGCCGTTAGAAAAGGTGCGAGCTCTAATAAGCACGCTGAAATTTGGGCAGGTTTCCCTGCCCATGAATGGCTTACTTCTTAGCGCGCTCTTCGAGCATAGCTACTGCTGGCAGAACTTTGCCTTCCACGAATTCGAGGAATGCGCCGCCACCAGTGGAGATGTAGGAGATTTTGTCGGAAATACCGAACAGGTCGATTGCCGCCAGAGTATCGCCGCCGCCTGCGATGGAGAACGCTTCGCTGTCTGCGATTGCGTTAGCCACGATTTCAGTGCCTTTGCGGAAGTTCGGGAATTCGAACACGCCAACCGGGCCATTCCACAGAATGGTTTTCGCATTTTTCAGGATATCAGCCAGTTTCTGTGCAGAAACGTCACCCAGATCCAGAATCTGCTCTTCATCTTTGATGTCGTTAACAGATTTCAGGGTAGCCGCTGCAGTTTCAGAGAACTCAGTTGCCACGCGAACGTCCGTTGGGACTGGGATATCACAAGTGGTCAGCAGACGTTTTGCTTCGTCAACCAGGTCCGCTTCGTACAGGGATTTACCCACGTTGTGGCCTTGAGCAGCAACGAAGGTGTTCGCGATACCACCGCCAACAATCAGCTGGTCAGCGATTTTAGACAGGGAATCCAGAACGGTCAGTTTGGTAGAAACTTTAGAGCCACCAACGATAGCAACCATTGGACGCGCTGGTTCTTTCAGTGCTTTACCCAGTGCTTCCAGTTCGTCTGCCAGCAGTGGACCTGCGCAAGCGACGTCTGCGAATTTACCGATACCGTGGGTAGAAGCCTGTGCACGGTGAGCGGTACCGAATGCATCCATTACGAATACGTCGCACAGGGCAGCGTATTTCTTGGAGAGTGCTTCGTCGTCTTTCTTCTCGCCTTTGTTGAAGCGAACGTTTTCCAGAACAACCAGTTCACCTGCCGCCACTTCAACGCCGTCCAGGTAGTCTTTAACCAGACGTACCGGGTTAGACAGTTTGTCTTTCAGGTAGTTAACAACCGGCAGCAGAGAGAATTCTTCGTTGTACTCGCCTTCGGTCGGACGACCCAGGTGAGAGGTTACCATCACTTTCGCACCCTGTTTCAGTGCCAGTTCGATAGTTGGCAGGGAGGCACGAATACGTGCGTCGCTGGTCACTTTGCCATCTTTAACAGGTACGTTCAGATCGGCACGGATGAAAACGCGTTTACCTGCCAGATCCAGATCGGTCATCTTAATTACAGACATGGTGAATCCTCTCGTTGATTCTTAAAGTTTTGCATGCGCACTTTGCGCCCTACCTGAAACCTTGTGCGGCCATGGCTAACGTGGTGTCGAGCATCCGGTTAGCAAAGCCCCATTCATTATCGCACCACACCAGCGTTTTGATGAGGTGGGCACCGCTGACCCGCGTCTGTGTACCATCGACAATGGCACTGTGCGGATCGTGGTTAAAATCTACTGAGACCAACGGTAATTCCGTATAGTCAACTATACCATGAAATGTACCCTGTGCCGCTTTTTGCAACAACAGGTTGACTTCATTAGCTTTTACCGGTTTCTTCACGGTAACACTGAGGTCAATCGCGGTGACATTTATGGTCGGCACGCGGACCGCAATGGCTTCAAATCGATCGTTAAACTGAGGGAAAATACGGGTGATCCCAGCCGCCAGTTTCGTATCCACCGGAATGATTGACTGACTCGCCGCGCGCGTGCGACGTAAGTCCGGGTGATACGCGTCGATAACCTGCTGATCGTGCATGGCGGAGTGAATCGTGGTGACTGTGCCCGATTCAATGCCATACGCATCGTCTAGCAGTTTGATGACCGGAATAATGCAGTTTGTGGTGCAGGAGGCGTTGGAGACGATACGGTGTTCAGCTTGCAGCTCAAGATGGTTCACACCGTAGACGACGGTTGCGTCGAGGTCGTGACCACCGGGATGGGAAAACAGCACTTTCTTCGCGCCTGCTGCCAGATGCGCCTCGCCGTGTTCGCGATTGCCGTACACGCCAGTGCAGTCCAGCACCACATCCACACCCAACTCACGCCACGGCAACGCTTCAATGCTGCGCTCATGCAGGACGCGAATCACATCATCGCCGACGAACAGTTGCTCTCTTTCCTGGCGAACGTCCCAGGCAAAGCGCCCATGGCTGGTATCGTATTTCAACAAATGCGCCATACCCGCCGCGTCTGCCAGTTCATTGACAGCCACTACGGTGATTTCCGCCCGACGTCCGGATTCATATAAAGCGCGAACCACGTTACGTCCAATGCGACCAAAGCCATTAATCGCTACGCGTACGGTCATAGGTCTCCTGCAAGGCTATCCCTGAATTGAAGTGGCTGAAAGAGTAATCCAGCTACGCTCAGAGGGGAATCCTTGCCTGTCACAAACCGCGACTGATTGGTCAATTGTCGAACATTTAATCGACTGAAACGCTTCAGTAAGAATAAGCGAAACGGGGAATAAAAGGAACGTTCGCCCGGAGCAATAAGCCAGCTATATGACATACGTCACATTTTCAATGGAATAATTCACAGGGATGTTACATGAATCAGGAATAGCGGATACAAAAAAACCGGGTGGAGGGAAAAGCAAAACGGTAACCCATAGGTTACCGTTTTTGATGTTTGCGCCCTCTCCCGTGGGAGAGAGTTGGGGTGAGGGCATCAGGCCGCACACACCCCATAAGCGGCGATTACAGCAGTTCTTTCGCTTTCGCGACTACGTTCTCAACGGTGAAGCCAAACTCTTCGAACAGCAGTTCTGCAGGTGCAGACTCGCCGAAGGTGGTCATACCGACGATAGCGCCGTTCAGGCCCACGTATTTGAACCAGTAGTCAGCGATACCCGCTTCCACTGCAACGCGTGCAGACACGGCTTTCGGCAGTACGGATTCACGGTAAGCCGCATCCTGCTTGTCGAACGCGTCGGTAGACGGCATGGAGACCACGCGCGCTTTCACGCCTTCGGCAGACAGTTTATCCCATGCAGCAACCGCCAGTTCAACTTCGGAACCGGTAGCGATGATGATCAGCTGCGGCTGCGAACCTGCGCAATCTTTCAGCACGTAACCACCGCGAGCGATGTTCGCCAGCTGCTCTTCGGTACGGTCCTGCTGTGCCAGGTTCTGACGGGAGAGGATCAGCGCGGTAGGACCGTCCTGACGCTCAACGCCATATTTCCACGCAACCGCGGACTCAACCTGGTCACATGGACGCCATGTGGACATGTTCGGGGTCACACGCAGAGACGCGACCTGCTCAACTGGCTGGTGAGTCGGACCATCTTCGCCCAGACCGATAGAGTCATGGGTGTAGACCATCACCTGACGCTGTTTCATCAGCGCAGCCATACGTACGGCGTTACGCGCATATTCTACGAACATCAGGAAGGTCGAGGTGTACGGCAGGAAACCGCCGTGCAGGGAGATACCGTTGGCAATCGCGGTCATACCGAATTCACGCACACCGTAATGGATGTAGTTACCGGCGGTATCTTCATTGATCGCTTTAGAGCCAGACCAGATGGTCAGGTTAGACGGTGCCAGGTCAGCAGAGCCGCCGAGGAATTCTGGCAGCAGCGGGCCGAAGGCTTCGATCGCATTCTGAGACGCTTTACGGCTGGCGATTTTTGCAGGGTTAGCCTGCAGTTTGGCGATGATTTCTTTCGCTTTCGCCGCGAAATCTTCCGGCATGTCACCTTTCATACGACGGGTGAATTCAGCCGCTTCCTGAGGGAAGGCTTTCGCGTAAGCAGCGAATTTCTCGTTCCAGACGGACTCTTTCGCCTGGCCTGCTTCTTTGGCATCCCACTGAGCGTAGATCTCAGAAGGAATTTCAAACGGCGCGTATTTCCAGCCCAGCTGTTCGCGGGTCAGTGCAATTTCTGCGTCGCCCAGCGGTGCGCCGTGAGAATCGTGCGTACCGGCTTTGTTTGGAGAACCGAAACCGATGATGGTTTTGCACATCAGCAGGGATGGTTTGTCAGTCACAGCGCGCGCTTCTTCTACTGCGCGTTTGATCGCAGCAGCATCGTGGCCATCAACGCCACGTACAACGTGCCAGCCGTAGGCTTCGAAACGTTTAGCAGTGTCGTCAGTGAACCAGCCTTCAACGTGACCATCAATGGAGATGCCGTTGTCATCGTAGAACGCAACCAGTTTGCCCAGTTTCAGGGTACCGGCCAGCGAGCACACTTCGTGAGAAATGCCTTCCATCATACAGCCGTCGCCCATGAAGGCGTAGGTGAAGTGGTCAACGATGTCGTGGCCTGGACGGTTGAACTGTGCCGCCAGCGTTTTCTCTGCAATCGCCATACCGACCGCGTTCGCAATACCCTGACCCAGCGGACCGGTAGTGGTCTCAACGCCAGCGGTGTAACCCACTTCCGGGTGACCTGGAGTTTTGGAATGCAGCTGGCGGAAGTTTTTCAGCTCTTCGATTGGCAGCGCATAACCTGTGAGGTGCAACAGGCTATAGATAAGCATAGAGCCGTGGCCGTTAGACAGTACGAAACGGTCACGGTCAGCCCAGGACGGGTTCTGAGGGTTATGGTTCAGGAAATCACGCCACAGGACTTCGGCAATGTCAGCCATACCCATAGGGGCACCCGGGTGACCGGATTTGGCTTTCTGTACTGCGTCCATGCTCAGCGCACGAATAGCATTAGCAAGCTCTTTACGTGAGGACATTTTAACTCCAGATCGGACTGTTAAAGGCCGTGCCCTTGACGACAGCGCGTTTTGGGCTATGCCAGAAAAAAGTGCCAACAATGTAACCCAAGCGACAAAGCATGTACATGGAGCATTCTTTTGCCGTTTAAGAAATCTCTGGATCATGCTCGCATGTTGCGCAATCTACTCGCCCGGGCCTCCAGATATTCCTTATACTTAGCTCGACTGCGGCTTCGCTGCCGGAGCATTTTTCAGACTTTTTTCAGTTAACGAGTACGGAAGCAACATCATGAAAATGCGTGCAATAGTGCTGGCCCTGGGTACGACGCTGCTGCTGAGCGGCTGTCAGAATATGGATTCAAACGGTCTGATGAGCTCTGGAGCAGAGGCTTTTCAGGCCTATTCCCTGAGCGATGCGCAGGTCAAAGCCTTGAGCGATCAGGCGTGCAAAGACATGGACGCTAAAGCGACCATCGCCCCCGCCAGTAGCACTTACGCACAGCGTCTGAACAAGATTGCCGCTGCGCTCGGCGATAACATCAACGGTCAGCCGGTGAACTACAAAGTCTACATGGCGAAAGATGTGAACGCGTTTGCGATGGCTAACGGCTGCATCCGCGTCTACAGCGGCCTGATGGATATGATGACGGATAACGAAGTCGAAGCGGTGATCGGCCACGAAATGGGCCACGTCGCGCTCGGTCACGTGAAGAAAGGAATGCAGGTGGCGCTCGGCACCAACGCCGTGCGTGCGGCGGCGGCCTCTGCGGGCGGTATCGTCGGCAGCCTGTCGCAATCGCAGTTGGGCGATGTGGGCGAAAAACTGGTGAACTCCCAGTTCTCCCAGCGTCAGGAATCCGAAGCGGATGACTACTCTTACGATCTGTTGCGCAAACGCGGCATCAATCCTTCAGGCTTAGCGACCAGCTTTGAGAAACTGGCAAAACTGGAAGAAGGCCGTCAAAGCTCGATGTTTGACGATCACCCGGCTTCCGCTGAACGCGCGCAGCACATCCGCGATCGCATGGCGGCAGACGGGATTAAATAAAAAAGTCCGGTGGCGGCTAACGCCTTACCCGGCCTACAAGATTAACATGCCCGGCAAGCGCTACGCCGCCGGGCAATTTCTTGATTACTCGCCTTTTTTGGCTGCCTGGATGTACAGCATTTCCAGCGCCAGCGTTGCCGCTGCCAGAGCGGTGATCTCAGACTGATCGTAAGCAGGCGCCACTTCCACGACGTCCATCCCCACGATGTTCAGATCTTTCAGACCGCGAACCAGTTTGATTGCACGGTCAGACGTCAGACCGCCAATCACCGGCGTACCGGTACCTGGTGCAAACGCAGGGTCCAGACAGTCGATGTCAAAGGTCAGATACACCGGCATATCGCCCACGATCTGCTTAACCTGGGCGATAATATCGTCCACGCCGCGATCGTTGACCTGGCAGGCGTCCAGCACCGTGAAGCCGTTGTCTTTATCGAATTCAGTACGGATACCGATCTGCACAGAATGATTCGGATCGATCAGCCCTTCGTTCGGCGCGGTATAGAACATAGTGCCGTGGTCAAACTCGCAGCCGTTCGCGTAGGTGTCGGTGTGGGCATCGAAATGGACCAGCGCCATTTTACCGAAATGTTTCGCGTGGGCGCGCAGCAGCGGCAGCGTCACGAAGTGGTCACCGCCGAAAGAGAGCATGCGCTTACCGGCAGCCAGCAGTTTCTCAGCATGGGCCTGCAGTTTTTCGCTCATCTCACGCGCGTCGCCGAAGGCATACACCAGGTCGCCGCAGTCGACGACGTTCAGGCGCTCGCGCATATCGAAGTTCCACGGGAAGCGGTTGTGTTCCCAGGCCAGGTTAGTGGAAACCTGACGGATCGCCGCCGGGCCGTGACGGCCACCGGCACGACCCGAAGTCGCCATATCAAACGGAACGCCAGTAATCACCCAGTCAGCGTCGCTGTCGTACGGCTGGAAGTTCATCGGAAGACGTAAAAAACCAAACGCGTTAGATACCAGAGAGTTGTCGTACTGATGACCTAAAGTGCTCATGTCCTGACCTCGTGTAGAGTCGATACAAGAAAATAGATGAAAAAAAATCCCCTCCGCGTCGTTAAACCCGACGAGGAAGGGATTGATTCGGAAACTGCATATTGGAGCGAATTATCGCCGTTAATTCGTACAGGTTCAAGGGAGTTTCACGCTCTGTTGCCCTCACCCCATCCCTCTCCCACGAGGAGAGGGGTCATATTCCCTCTCCCCGTGGGAGAGGGTTAGGGTGAGGGGACAACATTACTCGTCTTCCAGATAGGTGTACCCGTACAGACCCGCTTCAAACTCTTCCAGGAACTGCTGTTGCAGTCCGGCGTCCAGATCGGTGTTTTTCACCTGATCGCGGAATTGAGTCAGCAGTTTTTTCGGATCCAGCTGCACGTATTCCAGCATATCCGCCACGGTGTCGCCCTCGTCGGAAAGCTCCACTTCGACGTTGCCGTCAGGGAAGACAAACACGTCCACCGCTTCGGTATCCCCGAACAGGTTATGCATGTTGCCCAAAATTTCCTGATACGCGCCGACCATAAAGAAGCCCAGCATTGGCGGGTTCTCTGGGTCATATTCCGGCATCGGCATAGTGGTGGCAATCCCGTCGCCGTCCACGTAATGATCGATAGCCCCGTCGGAATCACAGGTGATATCCAGCAGCACCGCACGACGTTCCGGCGCGTGATTCAGCCCTTCCAGCGGCAGAACCGGGAACAGCTGATCGATACCCCAGGCATCCGGCATCGACTGGAACAGCGAGAAGTTGACGTAAATCTTATCCGCCATACGTTCCTGGAGTTCGTCGATAATCGGACGGTGCGCACGGTTGCTCGGGTCGAGCTGTTTCTGCACTTCATGACACATGTTCAGATACAACTGCTCTGCCCAGGCGCGTTCCTGCAGGCTGAAGGTACCCGATGAATAACCGACGTGAATGTCGTGCAGATCCATCTGGCTATCGTGCAGCCATTCGCGCAGTGAACGACGGTTGCCCGGTTCATGCATTTCCTGCCAGGTTTCCCACATGTTTTGCAGAGCACGTGGCGCATCTTCCTGCGGCGGGGTCGCTTCGGTATTTTCGCTGCGCTCCACGCCGATGATGTTAGAGACCAGCACCGTGTGGTGCGCAGTCACCGCGCGGCCAGATTCGGTGATTACCGTCGGATGCGGCAAACCGTTCTCTTCGCAGGCATCGCCAATCGCCCAGATAATGTTGTTGGCGTATTCGTTCAGGCCGTAGTTCACGGAGCAGTCAGACTGCGAGCGCGTCCCTTCATAGTCCACGCCCAGACCGCCGCCCACATCGAAGCACTCGATGTTCACGCCCAGCTTATGCAGCTCAACGTAGAAACGCGCGGATTCACGTACGCCCGTGGCGATATCGCGAATGTTGGCCATCTGCGAACCGAGGTGGAAGTGCAGCAGCTGGATGCTGTCCAGACGACCGCGCTCGCGCAGCATTTCCACCAGCTGCAGAACCTGACCTGCCGCCAGACCAAATTTGGATTTTTCGCCGCCCGAGGACTGCCATTTCCCGGAGCCCTGGGACGCCAGACGCGCACGCACACCGAGGCGCGGTACCACGTTCAGACGTTCAGCTTCTTCCAGCACGATAGCGATTTCAGTCATCTTCTCGATAACCAGATAGACCTTGTGGCCCATCTTCTCGCCAATCAGCGCCAGACGAATATATTCGCGGTCTTTATAGCCGTTACAGACAATCACCGAACGCGTCATACCGGCGTGCGCCAGTACCGCCATCAGTTCCGCTTTAGAACCGGCTTCCAGACCCAGTGGTTCACCGGAGTGGATCAGGGATTCAATGACGCGACGATGCTGGTTCACCTTGATCGGGTAGACCAGGAAGTAGTCGCCCTTGTAACCATAGGACTCACGCGCACGTTTGAACGCGGCGTTGATGGAGCGCAAACGGTGTTGCAGGATCTGCGGGAAGCAAAACAGTGCTGGCAGACGTTGGCCCTGCGCTTCGCGCGCTTTCACCAGTTTGGCGAGATCCACACGAGCTTCCGGTACGTCAGGATCCGGGCAAACGCTGATGTGGCCCAGTTCGTTGACGTCGTAGTAGTTATTACCCCACCAGGCAATATTGTATGTGCGCAGCATCTTGCTGGCCTCTTCGGAGCTCATCGCAACCTCCTGCATAGAACGTAGTACACCCTGTTCGCCCGCTGACGAAGGCGAAACTGAAGACATGTCGTCAGACATAGCGAACCTCAACTCTTTGTATTAAGTGTAAAACAGTTGACTACTATCGCAGTGTCACACCGCGATAACAACCCATAAACGGCCCCGTCTTCCAGCAGAGTGTGCTGAAATTCAGACCGTGCGACCGGTTTCTTATTCATATCATTGTAAAACACGTAACCGAACTCTGTATGACAAGGTTCGGCGAAACCACGAGATAACTCCTGAATTAACAAGAGCGCCCTTGTTCAGTTTTCACCAAGCGGATGACCGGCCCTGGAATCCTGAGAAGCACCGAAATGGGTATAACATCGGCAGGTTTGCAGATTAGAAATGCGGATTGCGGGAAACAGACGCACGCCAGAACGGCGTAACTGAGTTAGCGGAAAACGTTGGTTCATTATCGGGTATCACCTCCACGGCCGCCTTCAGAAGACGGACCTCAAGCCAAAGCTAAGTATTCACTGCTCAACCCGGCTGGAAGTGGCGACACGATGAAATCATCGAGCGCTTTTTTGTATGAGCCGCGCGCCGCGTTTTATACCCACATAACTCCCAAAATGCAAAACATAAATGCGCACCTTGCCAGCACCGTCAGGAAAAATTTCCACCTGCGTTTTTAGCACAATGAGAGCGGGGTCAAAAAAAACTGGAAATCGGGCGAAGAAGTGACCTAAAATAGCCGTCCAGATGTTAATCCATCTATACTGATTAACACTCAGACTGCCGGTTTTATTTACCTGCAGGTCTTGGTAGAATCGTCTTCTACGGCCATTGCGCACAGCAGTTTGAGCTTACCAAATACTCCTTAGGTGAAATATAACATGGCAAAACACCTGTTTACGTCCGAGTCTGTATCAGAAGGGCATCCTGATAAAATCGCTGACCAAATCTCCGATGCAGTGCTGGATGCGATCCTGGAACAGGATCCTAAAGCGCGCGTGGCGTGCGAAACCTATGTCAAAACTGGCATGGTTCTGGTGGGTGGTGAGATCACCACCAGTGCATGGGTTGATATCGAAGAGATCACCCGTAACACCGTGCGTGAAATCGGCTACGTGCATTCTGATATGGGCTTTGATGCCAACTCTTGCGCCGTTTTGAGCGCAATTGGCAAACAGTCCCCGGACATCAACCAGGGCGTTGATCGTACCGATCCGCTTGAGCAAGGTGCTGGCGACCAGGGCCTGATGTTTGGCTATGCGACCAACGAAACCGACGTTCTGATGCCTGCGCCAATCACTTACGCTCACCGTCTGGTGCAGCGTCAGGCAGAAGTGCGTAAAAACGGCACGCTGCCGTGGCTGCGTCCGGATGCAAAAAGCCAGATCACTTTCCAGTATGACGACGGCAAAATCGTCGGTATCGACGCGGTTGTACTGTCGACTCAGCACTCCGAAGACGTTGCGCTGAAAACGCTGCAGGAAGCGGTGATGGAAGAGATCATCAAGCCAGTTCTGCCTGCAGAATGGCTGAATGCCTCTACCAAATACCACATCAACCCGACTGGCCGTTTTGTGATCGGTGGCCCAATGGGCGACTGCGGTCTGACCGGTCGTAAAATCATCGTTGATACCTACGGCGGCATGGCGCGTCACGGTGGCGGCGCGTTCTCCGGTAAAGATCCGTCTAAAGTTGACCGTTCTGCGGCGTACGCGGCGCGTTATGTGGCGAAAAACATCGTCGCTGCGGGTCTGGCCGATCGCTGTGAGATCCAGGTTTCCTACGCTATCGGCGTGGCAGAACCGACGTCCATCATGGTCGAAACTTTCGGTACCGAGAAGATCTCTACCGAACAGCTGACTCTGCTGGTGCGCGAGTTCTTCGACCTGCGTCCATACGGCCTGATCCAGATGCTGGATCTGCTGCACCCAATCTACAAAGAAACCGCTGCATACGGTCACTTTGGTCGCGAACATTTCCCATGGGAAAAAACCGACAAAGCCGCTCTGCTGCGTGAAGCTGCCGGTCTGAAGTAATCGACCGATAGCGTTTGAAAAGGCCAGCCTCGTGCTGGCCTTTTGCATTTCTGTGCGCTGCCTTTGTCGGGGGGCGCTACGCTTACCCGACCTACGAGCTATGGTTTGTAGGTCGGGTAAGGCGTAGCCGCCACCCGACAAAAACCACCTAATGAAACCGCTTACACCACCCTCTGCAACCCTTCATTTCAGATTAATCTCTTTGCATGTTCTGCTTTCATCTGCTGTTACATTTCATTTCAGTTAAGTCTGAAACTGCGCCAAACGGGATGCTTATCAACAGAATTAACACTATATTTTCATAGATTTAATAATACTGACAGTTTGCATCGAGTGTAACCGATTACACCAACGTGAGATATGTCACATATTTTTACGTCGTACTCACCTACCCTTTACATTGATAAAATTGATAACCCAACTGGAGGGCATAATGCCTGACAATAAAAAACAGGGGCGTACGTCCAACAAGGCGATGACATTCTTTGTCTGCTTCCTCGCAGCCCTGGCAGGACTTCTTTTCGGCCTGGATATCGGCGTCATTGCCGGTGCTTTACCCTTCATCACCGATGAATTCCAGATTAGCCCGCACACCCAGGAATGGGTGGTGAGCTCCATGATGTTCGGTGCCGCCGTAGGTGCCGTCGGGAGCGGCTGGCTCTCCTATCGCCTCGGGCGTAAAAAGAGCCTGATGATCGGCGCGATTCTGTTTGTTGCCGGTTCACTGTGCTCCGCCGCTGCGCCTAACGTCGAAGTGCTGATTATCTCCCGCGTGCTGCTCGGTCTGGCGGTCGGCGTGGCGTCGTATACCGCCCCGCTTTATCTGTCGGAAATTGCGCCGGAGAAAATTCGCGGCAGCATGATCTCCATGTACCAGCTGATGATCACCATCGGTATCCTCGGCGCATACCTGTCTGATACCGCGTTCAGTTACAGCGGTGAATGGCGCTGGATGCTGGGCGTGATTATCATCCCGGCGATTTTGCTGCTGATCGGCGTCTTCTTCCTGCCTGACAGCCCGCGCTGGTATGCCGCCAAACGCCGCTTCCACGACGCGGAACGCGTGCTGATGCGCCTGCGTGATACCAGTGCCGAAGCCAAACACGAGCTCGATGAAATCCGCGAAAGCCTGAAGGTCAAACAGACGGGCTGGGCGCTGTTTAAAGAGAACAGCAACTTCCGTCGCGCGGTCTTCCTCGGCGTACTACTCCAGGTGATGCAACAGTTCACCGGGATGAACGTCATCATGTACTACGCGCCGAAAATCTTTGAACTGGCGGGTTATACCAACACCACCGAACAGATGTGGGGGACGGTGATCGTCGGTCTGACCAACGTGCTGGCGACCTTTATCGCCATCGGTCTGGTCGACCGCTGGGGTCGTAAACCGACGCTAACCTTAGGCTTCCTGGTGATGGCTGTCGGGATGGGCGTGCTGGGCACCATGATGCATGTGGGCATTCACTCCGCGACCGCGCAGTACTTTGCCGTGGGGATGCTGCTGATGTTTATCGTCGGTTTTGCGATGAGTGCCGGTCCGCTGATTTGGGTCCTGTGTTCCGAAATTCAGCCGCTGAAAGGCCGTGATTTCGGTATCACCTGCTCAACGGCGACCAACTGGATCGCCAACATGATCGTCGGTGCTACCTTCCTGACCATGCTGAATACGCTCGGCAACGCCAACACCTTCTGGGTGTACGGCGGTCTGAACCTGTTCTTTATTGTTCTGACTCTGTGGCTGGTTCCTGAAACTAAACACGTTTCTCTGGAACATATCGAACGTAACCTGATGAAAGGCCGTCCGCTGCGCGAGATTGGCGCCAGCAACTAAGGACCCTGCCCGGCGGCGCAAGCTTGCCGGGCCTACTGTTGCTCTGAACGTAGGCCCGTGCAAGCGCAGCGCCCCGGGCAAAACCTCTCGCTTGCACTCCACCTTTTAGCACTTTATCCTCTGCCCCTATGAAAACCCCACGCCTTCCCATCGCCCTCCAGCAAGCCGTCATGCACGCTTTGCGGGATAAACTCGCACAAGCCAACCTGAAGCTTGGGCGAAACTATCCTGAACCTAAAGTGGTCTATCAGCAGCGCGGCACTTCGGCAGGCACCGCCTGGCTTGAATCATACGAAATTCGCCTCAATCCGGTACTGATGATGGAAAACCAGCAGGCGTTTATCGACGAAGTGGTCCCGCACGAGTTGGCGCACTTACTGGTGTGGAAACACTTTGGCCGCGTGGCACCGCACGGCAAAGAGTGGAAATGGATGATGGAAGCCGTACTCGGCGTTCCCGCGCGGCGCACGCACCAGTTCGAGCTGGAATCGGTACGACGTAACACCTTCCCCTATCGCTGTCAGTGCCAGCAGCATCAGCTGACTGTTCGCCGTCACAATCGCGTGGTGCGCGGTGAAGCCACCTACCGTTGTGTCAAATGCGGTGAACCACTGGTTGCTGAATAATCAATTGAACAATCAGGAACTTTCCTGATCTGACTGATTGCATACTGGAACATCTTTCGCTACGTTGCGGGCTCGTTTTGACACGGAGTTCGAGATGTCCCGTAATTATTCTTCCGCTGTCGCTCTGCTGGCGACAGTTCTCTCAGGCCCTGTGCTGGCCGACGGTATCAACAGTTTTTCTCAGGCCAAGGCCGCAGGCGTCAAAGTGAACGCCGATGCGCCAGGTGATTTCTATTGCGGCTGCAAAATTAACTGGCAGGGCAAAAAAGGGGTCGTTGACCTCGAATCGTGCGGCTACAAAGTGCGTAAAAACGAAAATCGCGCCAACCGCATCGAATGGGAACACGTCGTTCCGGCATGGCAGTTTGGCCATCAGCGCCAGTGCTGGCAGGACGGCGGGCGTAAAAACTGCGCTAAAGACCCAATCTATCGCCAGATAGAAAGTGACATGCACAACTTGCAACCCGCCGTGGGCGAAGTGAATGGCGACCGCGCCAACTTCATGTACAGCCAGTGGAACGGCGGTGAAGGCCAGTACGGCCAGTGCGGAATGAAGGTCGATTTCAAAGAGAAAGTTGCCGAGCCACCAGCCCGTGCGCGCGGCAGCATCGCTCGCACCTACTTCTATATGCGCGATCGCTACGAGCTGAATCTCTCTCGCCAACAAACCCAGCTTTTTAACGCCTGGGATAAACAGTATCCGGTTACCGACTGGGAATGCGAGCGCGATAGCCGCATCGCCAAAGTTCAGGGGAATCACAACCCGTATGTGCAGCGGGCTTGCCAGGCGCAAAAGAGCTAACCTACACTAGCGGCAATTGGTTTATACCGCACTTCATATGGAATTTTTGACTATGCGCATCCCTCGCATTTATCACCCGGAATTGATTGCCGCTGGCAGCGAAATTGCTCTTTGTGACGAAGCCGCCAACCACGTTGGTCGCGTACTGCGCATGGGCGCGGGCCAGGCGATACAGCTTTTTGATGGCAGCAATCAGGTTTTCGACGCCGAAATCACCCGCGCCGATAAAAAGAGCGTGCAGGTTAACGTCCTGCGCGGTGAAGTGGATGACCGGGAATCCCCGCTGCACATCCATCTGGGCCAGGTGATGTCGCGCGGCGAAAAGATGGAGTTCACTATCCAGAAATCGATCGAACTGGGTGTAAGCCTCATTACGCCACTTTTTTCTGAACGCTGTGGCGTTAAACTGGATGCTGAACGTCTGAACAAAAAGATTCAGCAGTGGCAGAAGATTGCCATCGCCGCGTGCGAACAGTGCGGTCGCAACCGTATTCCGGAGATCCGCCCGCCGATGGATTTAGAGGCGTGGTGCGCTGAAGAAGAGAGCGGCCTGAAGCTCAATCTTCACCCGCGTGCCAGCGCCAGCATCAACACGCTGCCGCTGCCGGTCGAGCGCGTGCGTTTGCTGATTGGCCCAGAAGGCGGGCTGTCGACGGATGAAATTGCCATGACCGCACGTTATCAATTTACTGATATTCTGTTGGGACCTCGCGTTCTGCGCACTGAGACAACGGCACTCACTGCCATCACCGCACTGCAGGTGCGTTTTGGCGATCTGGGTTGAAGCATTAACGGAGAAGAACAATGATCAAGCTCGGCATCGTGATGGACCCCATCGCAAGCATTAACATCAAGAAAGATTCCAGCTTCGCTATGCTGCTGGAAGCACAGCGTCGCGGCTACCAGCTCCATTACATGGAAATGGCCGATCTTTACCTGAACAACGGTGAAGCCCGCGCCCGCACGCGCATCGTTAACGTCGAGCAAAATTACGATAAATGGTACGAGTTCGGTTCTGAGCAGGATATTCCGCTTGCCGATCTCGACGTGATCCTGATGCGTAAAGATCCTCCGTTCGACACCGAATTCATCTACTGCACCTATATCCTTGAGCGCGCGGAAGAGAAAGGCACGCTGATCGTTAACAAACCGCAGAGCCTGCGCGACTGTAACGAGAAGCTGTATACCGCCTGGTTCTCCGACCTGACGCCGGAAACACTCGTCACGCGCAACAAAGCGCAGCTGAAAGCCTTCTGGCAGAAGCACGGCGATATCATCCTCAAGCCGCTGGACGGCATGGGCGGCGCGTCGATCTTCCGCGTGAAAGAAGGCGACCCGAACCTCGGTGTGATCGCTGAAACGCTGACCGAGCACGGCACCCGCTACTGCATGGCGCAGAACTACATTCCTGCAATCGTGGATGGCGACAAACGCGTGCTGGTGGTCGACGGCGAGCCGGTCCCTTACTGCCTGGCACGTATTCCTCAGGGCGGCGAAACCCGTGGTAATCTGGCTGCCGGTGGCCGTGGCGAACCGCGTCCACTGACCGACAGCGACTGGGAAATTGCCCGCCGCGTTGGCCCAATGCTGAAAGCCAAAGGGCTGATTTTCGTCGGCCTGGATATCATCGGTGATCGCCTGACGGAAGTGAACGTCACCAGCCCGACCTGTATCCGCGAAATCGAAGCTGAGTTCCCGGTATCCATTACCGGCATGCTGATGGACGCGATCGAAAAACGTCTCAAGCAGTAACGAACTCATCACGAAGTATTTATCCCCTAAATTATTCGAGTTGCAGGAAGGCGGCAAGTGAGTGAATCCCCAGGAGCTTACTCAAGTAAGTGACTGGGGTGAGCGAGCGCAGCCAACGCACACGCAGCTTGAAGTATGACGGGGATAGTGACAAGGCCCAGGATTGTCCGCATACTGGGCCTTGTCGCTTTTTAAACCAGGAATCAGAACCTCTGACAATGAATTTACAGCATCACTTTCTTATTGCCATGCCTGCTCTCCAGGACCCGATTTTCCGTCGTTCGGTCGTTTATATCTGTGAATACAGCGAAGACGGCGCGATGGGGATTATCATCAACAAACCGCTGGAAAATCTGCAAATCGAGGGCATTCTTGAGAAGCTCAAGATCACCCCGGAAGACCGCGCCCCGGAGATCCGTCTTGATAAGCCGGTGATGCTCGGCGGCCCGCTGGCAGAAGATCGTGGTTTTATCCTGCATACGCCTCCGGGTTTCTCCTCCAGCATTCGCGTCTCCGATAATACGGTTATCACCACCTCACGCGACGTGCTGGAAACGCTGGGGACACTTAATCAGCCTTCCGAAGTGCTGGTCGCGCTGGGCTACTCCTCCTGGGAGAAAGGCCAATTGGAGCAGGAGATTCTCGACAACGCGTGGCTCACCGCCCCTGCTGACCTGAACATTCTATTTAAAACGCCGATTGCCGACAGATGGCGTGAAGCGGCTAAACTCATTGGTATCGACATCCAGACCATGCCTGGCGTAGCGGGGCACGCATAATGAGCGGAACCCTTCTTGGCTTTGATTTTGGTACCAAAAGTATCGGCGTGGCGATTGGTCAACGCATCACGGGCACCGCGCGTCCACTGACGGCGATTAAAGCCCAGGATGGTACGCCTGACTGGACGCTTATCGAACGCCTGCTGAAAGAGTGGCAACCCGAAGCCGTCATCGTCGGCCTGCCGCTCAACATGGACGGTACCGAGCAACCGCTCACCGCCCGTGCGCGCAAATTTGCCAATAAGATTCATGGCCGATTTGGTGTCGTCGTCAAACTGCACGATGAGCGTCTGAGCACCGTCGAAGCCCGTGCCGGTTTGTTTGAACATGGCGGATTCCGCGCCCTGAACAAAGGTAGCGTCGATTCGGCGTCGGCGGTGATTATCCTCGAAAGCTTCTTCGAGCAAGGGTTTTAACTCCGCTAAAGCCTTCCCTGCGCTTTGCGCTCGGCAAGGCTTTGGTCGAAGTTCTGCATCCCCACCTGTTGCCCGGTCTGAATAACACCGGGCAACTGCCACGTTTTCCCCTCACGAATCAGATTCGCTGACCCCGGTGTGTTGACCAGCATTTCGAAAAGCGCCACGCGCCCGCCCTGCACATCCCGCACCAGTTTCTGTGCCAGCACGGCGCGCAAACTTCCTGCCAGCTGGTTACGTACCGGATCTTTCTCTTCCGCCGGAAAGGTATCCACCAGCCGTTCAATGGCCTGAGACGCCCCGCGCGTATGCAGTGTCGCCAGCACCAGATGCCCGGTTTCCGCTGCCGTCAGCGCCAGCCGGATGGTTTCGCTGTCGCGCAGTTCGCCCAGTAAAATGACATCCGGATCTTCACGTAGCGCCGCCCGTAGCGCCTGAGCAAAAGTGGTGCAGTGCAGCCCAATTTCCCGCTGCTGGATCAGGCATCGCTTGCTTTGATAGACATACTCCACCGGATCTTCCAGCGTCAGAATATGCCCGTCAGTGTGGTGGTTGAGATAATCCACCATCGCTGCCAGCGTCGTAGATTTACCGCTGCCGGTCGCTCCAGTGACCAGAATCAGGCCATTGTCGCTGGAGAGCAGATCGAGGATTGCGCGCGGGGCACCAAGCTCCGAAAGTTGCGGGCACTCCACCGGCAGCAGCCTTAACGTCAGCGAGACACCATGAATGTGCACAAACGCGCTGGCACGCAGGCGCTGGCCGCCGAGCAAAGTCACCGCAAAATCCACGTGCCCGTTCGCCCACCAGGCCCCCTGCTGTTCGTCATTCAGCCATGTTTTTAACAGCTGCGCGACATCCGGCGCGGGAAACGGTGCGCGCTCGAGTTTGCCTAATCTACGCCAGCGCGGTGGAGAATCGCTGCGCAGGTGTAGATCCGAGACATTATGCTTTACACTAAGGGCCACAATTTCTTCCATATCCATACAACCATCCTCGGACTCATGAACGACATTGCGCATAACCTGGCACAGGTCAGGGACAAAATCTCAGCCGCTGCAACGCGTTGCGGCCGTGCTTCAGAAGAAGTTTCGTTGCTTGCAGTGAGTAAAACCAAGCCTGCGAGCGCCATCGCAGAAGCCATCGACGCCGGGCAGCGTGCTTTTGGTGAGAACTACGTTCAGGAGGGTGTGGACAAAATTCGCTATTTCCAGCAAACCGGGAAGGCGAACCTTGAATGGCACTTTATCGGCCCGCTGCAGTCGAACAAAAGTCGGCTGGTCGCGGAGCATTTCGACTGGTGTCATACGGTCGATCGCCTGCGTATCGCCACACGGTTGAGCGATCAACGCCCTGCCGATATGGCGCCACTTAACATTCTGATTCAAATCAATATTAGCGATGAGAACAGCAAGTCAGGTATTACTCTGGCTGAACTGGATGCGCTGGCCGAACAGGTGTCTGAACTGCCAGGTCTGACTTTGCGCGGACTGATGGCAATTCCGGCTCCCGAAACGAGTTATGACAGGCAGTTTGCCGTAGCACAGCAAATGGCTGTAGCATTTGAGACGCTTAAAGCGCGCTACACCACCGTAGACACGCTTTCACTGGGCATGTCGGACGATATGGAAGCCGCCATCGCGGCAGGCAGCACTATGGTGCGCATCGGCACAGCTATTTTCGGTGCGCGCGATTACACCCCAAAATAAGGAAACCTGAGGAACGCCATGAAGACGTTGACTTTCCTGCTCTCAACGGTCATTGAGCTGTATACGATGGCGCTGCTGTTACGCGTCTGGATGCAGTGGGCCCGCTGTGATTTTTATAACCCCTTCTCACAGTTTGTCGTGAAAATCACGCAGCCTGTGATTGGGCCGCTGCGCCGCGTTATTCCACCGATGGGGCCGATCGACAGCGCTTCTCTGCTGGTGGCGTTTGTGCTCAGTATTATTAAAGCCATCGTGCTGTTTATGGTGGTCACCTTCCAGCCGATCATCTGGATCGCAGCGGTGCTAATTCTGCTGAAAACCATCGGTCTGCTGATCTTCTGGGTTCTGCTGGTGATGGCGGTGATGAGCTGGGTGAGCCGTGGCCGTAGTCCGGTCGAATATGCCATGATTCAGCTGACGGAGCCGCTCCTGCGCCCGATCCGCAATCTGCTGCCAGCGATGGGCGGGATCGATTTTTCGCCGATGATTTTGGTTCTGCTGCTGTATGTCCTGAACATGGGCATCGCTGAACTGTTACAGTCAACGGGCAACATGCTGCTGCCGGGGCTGTGGATGGCGCTATGAGTGCCGTCTGCCCCTGCGTCGATGGGCTGGTTTTACGGCTGTATATTCAGCCGAAAGCCAGCCGCGACAGCATCGTTGGGTTACATGGCGACGAATTAAAAGTCGCCATTACCGCCCCTCCCGTGGACGGCCAGGCGAACGCGCATTTGACCAAATTTCTGGCAAAACAGTTTCGCGTCGCCAAAAGCCAGGTCATCATTGAAAAGGGTGAACTGGGACGTCATAAACAGGTAAAAATCCTCAACCCGCAAAACATCCCGACGGAAGTCGCGGCACTGTCACAACAGGATTAAATTATGCAGAAAGTTGTTCTCGCCACCGGTAACGCCGGTAAAGTGCGCGAGCTGGCCTCGCTATTAAATGATTTTGGTCTGGACGTGGTCGCGCAGACCGAGCTGGGCGTGGATTCGGCGGAAGAGACCGGCCTGACATTTATCGAAAATGCGATCCTGAAAGCGCGTCACGCGGCGCAGGTTACCGGTCTTCCGGCCATTGCGGATGATTCCGGGCTGGCGGTCGATGCCCTGGGCGGCGCTCCGGGAATTTACTCTGCACGTTACTCCGGCGTGGATGCGACCGATCAGCAAAACCTGGAAAAGCTGCTGGAAACCCTGAAAGACGTACCGGACGCGCAGCGTCAGGCACAGTTCCACTGCGTGCTGGTCTATATGCGTCATGCAGAAGACCCGACGCCGATTGTCTGCCACGGCAGCTGGCCAGGCGTGATTGCTCGCGAATCGGCGGGTAACGGCGGCTTTGGCTACGATCCGATTTTCTTTGTCCCGTCTGAGGGCAAAACCGCCGCGGAACTGACCCGCGAAGAAAAAAGCGCGATTTCCCATCGTGGACGCGCGTTGAAACTGTTACTGGAAGCATTACGTAATGGCTAATTTGCCACCTCTGAGTCTTTATATTCACATCCCGTGGTGCGTGCAGAAATGTCCGTACTGCGATTTCAATTCGCACGCGCTGAAAGGCGAAGTGCCGCATGACGACTACGTTCAGCATCTGTTAACCGATCTGGATGCCGACGTACCTTACGCACAGGGACGTGAAGTTAAGACCATATTTATTGGTGGCGGTACACCGAGCCTACTCTCTGGCCCGGCGATGCAGACGCTGCTGGACGGCGTGCGTGCGCGTCTGAATCTGGCAGCCGATGCAGAAATTACGATGGAAGCCAACCCTGGCACCGTTGAGGCCGATCGTTTTGTCGAGTATCAGCGCGCCGGGGTGAACCGTATTTCGATTGGCGTCCAGAGTTTTAGCGAACCTAAACTCAAGCGTCTGGGGCGCATTCACGGCCCGGAAGAGGCGAAACGCGCGGCCCATTTGGCGACGGGTCTTGGACTGCGCAGTTTTAACCTCGATCTGATGCACGGCCTGCCGGATCAATCACTGGAAGAGGCGCTGGATGACTTGCGTCAAGCCATTGAGCTGAACCCGCCGCATCTCTCCTGGTACCAGTTGACGATCGAGCCGAACACGCTGTTTGGTTCGCGTCCGCCGGTCCTGCCCGACGACGACGCGCTGTGGGACATTTTTGAGCAAGGCCATCAGTTGCTGACGGCTGCGGGTTATCAGCAGTATGAAACTTCCGCCTACGCGAAGGCGGGCTACCAGTGTCAGCACAATCTGAACTACTGGCGTTTTGGGGATTATTTAGGGATTGGCTGCGGCGCACACGGCAAAGTGACCTTCCCCGACGGGCGCATTCTGCGTACCGCCAAAACCCGTCATCCGCGCGGGTATATGGAAGGACGTTATCTGGAGCGTCAGCACGACGTGGAAGTGGAAGATAAACCGTTCGAATTCTTCATGAACCGCTTCCGCCTGCTGGAAGCCGCCCCGCGTGCGGAATTTGCGCTTTACACCGGCTTGCCGGAATCAGTGATTCGCCCGCAGATTGATGAAGCGCTGGCGAAGGGGTATCTGACGGAGTGCGACGCATACTGGCAGATTACCGAACACGGCAAGCTGTTCCTCAACTCCCTGCTTGAGCTGTTCCTCGCCGAAGAGTCCTGAAGACGGATTCAGGATTTTGCATCCCGTTCTGCTGGCTAAGGGAAAGGCTGGCAGAGTGTGGGGATGGAAAAATCTAAACAACTCCGCAAATGTATGACCCCCGAAGAACTTCACCTCTGGTATTTACTCCGGGGACGTCGTTTTTACGGGTTCAAGTTTCGTCGCCAGATGCCCATAGGGTCATACATTGTGGATTTTGCCTGCTTTGAGGCAAGGTTGATTGTCGAGCTTGATGGCGGACAGCATCAGGATGATTATGAGTATGACTTACGCAGGACGGCGTTTTTGAACGCCAGCGGCTGGCGAGTGATTCGTTTCTGGAATAATGAATTCAGGACGAATGAGGAAGGGGTGTTGGGTGCCATTTTGGACGGTTTGAATCGTCTGGTCCCCTCACCCCAGCCCTCTCCCAAAGGGAGAGGGAGCTAAAACCGCACCTGACGGATCCCCTCTCCCACATAGGGAGGGAGTAAAAACTGCACCTGACAGATCCCCTCTCCCTGTGGGAGAGAGTTAGGGTGAGGACAACAAACCGCACCTGACAGATCCCCTATCCCTGTGGGAGAGGGTTAGGGTGAGGGCAACAAACCGCACCTTACTTAAGCGTACCCACCAGCGCCTTACGACTGTCTTCCAGCGTAACCACGCGCTGGCACACGTCTTTGCCAAACTTCTGGAAATCCGCTTCCTGATTCTTCCATTCATTCTGAATCGAAGTTTGCAATCCGCCCAGGCTACCTAACACACCTTGCAGTGGATTACCGCCGCCTTTCAGCACGGCTTTCGCACCCATTTCATTGATGCTGTCCTGCAGGATACCGCCCATCGCCTGATTCACCAGGTTCTGGCCGTCGGCACGCACCTGATCGATAGCCTTATAGTGGAACGTCAGGCCATCCGTACGGTGCTCGATGATTCGGTTCATCTGCTCTTTCAACTGGGCATCCAGCTTGGTCAGGCGGGTGCGCATATTGCTGCTCTCACCCACCTCTTTGGCGATGATCTTATCCAGCGCCACGCGGCCTTTCTCGACGCGCGTCAGAGCGCCTTCGTCGATCCACGGCAGCGCCGAGCGGAGATCCGCCTGATAATCTTTCGCCTGCTCGCGTTGGGCCGCGCTCAGGGTATATTGTTTGCCGTTATACATTACGTTGCCATCTGGTGTGATCACCAGATTACCGTTCTCACCTTTTACCTGAACGGTTTGCGGGCTGAGAATCACATCGTCGCGCGGTGTGACTTCGCATTTGTAATCCGCATGGGCAGTTAACGCGGTGGTCATCAGTGATACAGCCAGCAGCGTTTTGCGCATCATAATTATCCCTCAAGACAAAACGGGCCGGCATTTGCCGGCCCTTTGCTAGTTAGTCCCACCAAATGTCGAAAAGTTCGCTGACGCGTACCTCTTCGAATTTGCGGTCTTCCAGCCATTTGCGCACGAGAGCCTGCTGCTCTTCGGTGCATTTACCGATTTCTTGCTTGCAGATCAGGCCTTCCCAGGAGAGATAGCCGCTGCCATCAAACGCCAGTTTGTTTGGCTCGATCACTTCATCGATAAAGGCATCGACTTCCTTATCAATGGTTTCGACGCTAGTCCCTTCCGGGAAACGCCATGCGACGGAAAAACCAACTTCCTGGAATTCCTCGATGTGCATCTTTTTACGCAGACGACGGCTACGGTTTGCCATTATTTAACCCTCTCGAACATTAAGTCCCATACACCGTGACCAAGACGATGGCCACGCTGTTCAAATTTCGTTACCGGACGTGAATCCGGTCGCGGTACATAGTCGTTGTTTTCAGACAGGTTTTTATACCCGTCGAGCGACGACATCACTTCCAGCATGTGTTCCGCGTAAGGTTCCCAGTCGGTGGCCATATGGAAGACACCGCCCAGTTTTAGCTTACTTTTCACAAGCTCAGCAAATTCTGCCTGAACGATACGGCGCTTATTATGACGTGCTTTGTGCCACGGGTCAGGGAAAAAGAGCTGAACCATGTTCAAAGAATTGTCAGGAATCATTTTGTGCAGCACTTCAACCGCATCGTGGCACATGACGCGCAGGTTCTCGACGCCCTCTTCGTGCGCGGTTGCAAGGCACGCGCCGACGCCAGGTGAGTGAACTTCGATGCCGAGGAAATTCTGCTCCGGGCGCGCTTTCGCCATCGTCACCAGCGAAGAACCCATGCCGAAGCCGATCTCCAGCGTAATCGGCGCATCGCGACCAAACAGCTCGGAGAAGTCGACGGGTTGTTCGCTGAACTCAACGCCCATCACCGGCCAGTAGTTATCCAGCGCATGTTGCTGCCCTTTGGTCAGGCGGCCCTGACGGCGGACAAAGCTGCGAATACGGCGCAGCGGGCGACCGTTTTCATCAAATTCCGGTGAGATGACGTCGTTTTTCATAAAAGAGTAGTCTGCTTGTGAGATTGTTCGGGAAACGGGCATTATCCAAAGTTAAGCCCTGTATGCAAGCATGGGAAAGATCCGGTTTACAGTCGCAAGACGCTATGTTGCAATCTGCGTCCCTGATTATGCGAATCGATGACCATGCAAGCCTCTCAATTTTCAGCCCAGGTGCTGGACTGGTACGACAAATACGGGCGTAAAACCCTGCCCTGGCAAATTGAAAAAACGCCGTACAAAGTATGGCTCTCCGAGGTGATGTTGCAACAAACGCAGGTCGCAACGGTTATCCCCTATTTTGAGCGTTTTATGGAGCGGTTCCCGACGATAACCGATCTCGCCAATGCTCCCCTCGATGAAGTGCTGCACCTGTGGACTGGGCTTGGCTACTACGCCCGTGCGCGCAATCTGCATAAAGCGGCACAGCAGGTAGCGACGCTGCATCAGGGCAAATTCCCGGAAACATTCGATGAAGTGGCCGCTCTGCCAGGCGTCGGACGCTCCACGGCGGGCGCGGTGCTTTCTCTTTCACTCGGTAAACATTTCCCGATCCTCGACGGTAACGTGAAACGCGTGCTGGCGCGCTGCTACGCAGTGGGCGGCTGGCCGGGTAAGAAAGAGGTCGAGAAACGCCTGTGGGAGATCAGCGAAACAGTGACGCCAGCGAAAGGCGTTGAACGCTTCAACCAGGCGATGATGGATTTGGGGGCGATCGTCTGTACCCGCTCCAAACCGAAATGCGAACTCTGCCCGGTGAACAACCTCTGCGTGGCCTACGCGAATCATTCCTGGGCGCAGTATCCGGGCAAAAAACCGAAACAGACGATCCCTGAACGCACCGGCTTTATGCTGTTAATGCAGCACGGCGATGGGGTTTACCTTGCTCAGCGTCCACCAAGTGGTTTGTGGGGCGGATTGTATTGCTTTCCACAATTTGAAAACGAAGAGGGATTACGTGAGTGGCTGGCCCAGCGGCAGATTAGTGCCGATAAACTCCAGCAACTGACGGCATTTCGTCACACGTTCAGCCATTTCCATCTGGATATCGTGCCCATGTGGCTTCCCGTGTCTTCATTCACCTCTTGCATGGATGAAGGCGTGGCTCTCTGGTATAACTTAGCGCAACCGCCATCCGTCGGGCTGGCAGCTCCCGTGGAGCGCCTGTTACAGCAATTACGTGCCGGAGCCGTGGTTTAGCTTCGGTCAGACAACGAGGAATAATAATGGCCAGAACAATTTTTTGTACCTATCTGCAGCGCGACGCCGAAGGGCAGGATTTCCAGCTCTATCCGGGCGAACTGGGTAAGCGCATCTTTAACGAGATTTCTAAAGAGGCGTGGGCGCAGTGGCAGCAGAAGCAAACCATGCTCATCAACGAGAAAAAACTCACCATGATGAACCCGGAACACCGCAAGCTGCTGGAACAGGAAATGGTGAACTTCCTGTTCGAAGGCAAAGATGTGCACATTGAAGGCTACACGCCGCCAGAAAAATAACAGCGCGGGCTGATGCCCGGCGGCGCTTTGCTTGCACGAGCCTGCAGACGTTAGGCCGGGTCAGCGCAGCGCCATCCGGCAATAACCGCGACAAAGCAAACACAACACGCAATCCCGGAATGATGAAAAAATTATTAGCGCTAGCCCTTGTTGCGCCGTTGCTTGTGTCTTGTTCCAGTAAAAAAGGCGATAGCTATAACGAAGCCTGGGTAAAGGACACGAACGGTTTTGACATTCTGATGGGGCAGTTTGCCCATAACATCGAGAATATTTGGGGATTTAACGAAGTTCTTATCGCGGGACCGAAGGATTACGTTAAATATACCGACGCCTATCAGACGCGTAGCCACATCAACTTCGATGACGGTACAATCACGATTGAAACCATCGCCGGTACCGAGCCTGCGGCGCGCTTACGCCAGGCGATCGTCAAAACCCTGCTGATGGGCGACGATCCGGGTTCAATCGACCTCTATTCTGACGCCGACGATATCACCATCTCCAAAGAGCCGTTCCTTTACGGACAAGTTGTCGACCAGACCGGCCAGGCAATCCGCTGGGAAGGACGCGCCACCGCCTTCGCTGATTATCTGCTGAAAACGCGCCTGAAAAGCCGCAGCAACGGCCTGAAAATTATCTACAGCGTGACGATCAATCTGGTGCCGAACCACCTCGACAAACGTGCGCATAAGTACGTGGGCATGGTGCGTCAGGCGTCGCGCAAATATGGCGTGGATGAGTCGTTGATTCTGGCGATCATGCAGACCGAATCCTCCTTTAACCCGTACGCAGTAAGCCGTTCCGACGCCTTAGGGCTGATGCAGGTTGTCCAGCATAGCGCCGGAAAAGATGTGTTCCGTTCGCAGGGTAAATCCGGCACACCAAGCCGCAGCTTCCTGTTCGATCCGGCCAGTAACATTGATACGGGCACCGCCTACCTGGCGATGCTGAACAATGTTTATCTCGGAGGAATTGATAACCCGACGTCACGCCGTTACGCGGTGATCACCGCTTACAACGGCGGTGCGGGCAGCGTACTGCGCGTGTTCTCCAGCGATAAAATCCAGGCCGCAAACATCATCAACAGCATGTCACCAGGGGATGTTTACTCGACGCTGACTACCCGCCACCCTTCCGCCGAATCTCGTCGTTATCTGTATAAGGTGAATACGGCTCAGAAGAATTATCGTCGTAGGTAGGTTTTCCCCCTCACCCTAACCCTCTCCCAAAGGGAGAGGGAACGGTCCGGTGTTCTCCCTCCCCCGCTGAGGACGATTTTTCTCCCTCTCCCCGTGGGAGAGGGCCGGGGTGAGGGCAACAAACCGCACCTCATCCCCACCATCCATACGAAAATGTTATTTGCATCACAATCTAAACTGCAAATTAATGAGGATTGCATTTTTTTGCGGGAGGTAACAAAACATAACGTTGCCTGCTGATAGAATTGCATCAAATAACAACCCTGAATGTTCCCATAAAAACATATCTCCCGCTCAATTGTGAGGAAAGTAACATGAACCTTAAGCTGCAGCTTAAAATATTGTCGTTTCTGCAGTTCTGTCTGTGGGGTAGCTGGCTAACCACGCTCGGCTCCTACATGTTTGTGACGCTCAAGTTCGACGGTGCGTCTATCGGTGCTGTATATAGCTCGCTGGGTATTGCAGCGGTCTTTATGCCAACGCTTCTGGGGATCGTGGCGGACAAATGGATCAGCGCAAAATGGCTTTACGCGCTGTGCCATCTGGTGGGAGCAGGAACGCTCTTTATGGCGGCAGGGGTTACAACGCCAGGCGGGATGTTTATTGTTATCCTGCTTAACTCACTGGCCTATATGCCAACGCTGGGACTTATCAACACCATCTCCTACTACCGCATTAAATCCGCTGGTCTGGATATCGTGACCGATTTCCCGCCAATCCGTATCTGGGGCACCATCGGCTTCATCATGGCAATGTGGGGCGTGAGCTTCGCAGGCTTCGAACTGAGCCATATGCAGCTCTACATCGGTGCTGGACTGTCTGTTCTGCTAGCACTGTTCACCCTGACGCTGCCGCACATTCCGGTATCGAATCAGCAGGCAAAACAGAGCTGGAGCTCAATGCTCGGTCTGGACGCATTTGCACTGTTTAAAAACAAACGCATGGCGATCTTCTTTATCTTCTCCATGCTGCTGGGTGCTGAACTGCAAATCACCAACATGTTCGGGAACACCTTCCTGCACAGTTTCGATAACAACCCGCTGTTCTCCGGTAGTTTTATCGTTGAGCATGCATCGGTGATGATGTCGATTTCGCAGATTTCTGAAACTCTGTTCATCCTGACCATTCCGTTCTTCCTGAGCCGTTACGGCATCAAGAACGTAATGCTTATCAGTATCTTTGCATGGATGCTGCGCTTCGGTCTGTTTGCCTATGGCGACCCATCGGCGTTCGGTACCGTACTGCTGGTTCTGTCGATGATTGTTTACGGCTGCGCCTTCGACTTCTTCAACATCTCCGGTTCGGTGTTTGTCGAAAAAGAAGTTAAGCCTGAGATCCGCGCCAGTGCTCAGGGTATGTTCCTGATGATGACCAACGGTTTCGGCTGTATCCTCGGTGGCGTCGTGAGCGGTAAAGTCGTTGAGATGTACACCACAAACGGGATTACCGACTGGCAGCCTGTATGGCTTATCTTCGCCGGTTACTCGCTGGTACTGTTCTTCGCCTTCATCGCACTGTTCAAATACAAACACGTCCGTGTTCCGCATGGTGCTCAGCCAATCGCGCATTAAGATGTGATGCTCCTGTGCCGGGTGGCGGCTTCGCCTTACCCGGCCTACAGTTCAAGCTTTTGTAGGCCCGGCAAGCGCAGTGCCGCCGGGCAACACTCTGCCAGCACCATTCCCACCGACAGCAAATCCGCACTACCTCCTGGACTTAAATTTCGTGCAATCAGCGCGTTATCCATCTCTGTCAGCGCGGCCCGATCCCAGCCATTAGCCACGAGATGCTGAGCGTATCGCTGCACATAGCGCAGCCCTTCCATGCCACCGCGCGATACCAGATTACTGTCCTGATTCACCGCCATTAGGCGTAATAACAAGTCATGCAATTGATGACGATTCCACTGCGATAACACTTTTCTAACCGTTGCGAAGCCGCTTTGCGCTTCACCACGCGCGCCGGTTAAACCAAAATCCTCATATTGCCGCTCACCGGCGGTTGCCCTGCCCGTACGCCCAGCCAGTTCGCGATCCACCAGCCCGCTGCAAATGTTACTCACCTCACAACATAGCGTGTGCGCATTCACATTTTTAACACGCCCAGCGGCAAAACAGAGTAACCCCAGCGCGAAAACGCCGCCTTTGTGAGTATTTACACCTCCCGTTGCTGCATACATGGCCTGCTCGCAGGCCATACCCATCGGGCGAATCAGGCGCAATTGCTCCGTTGCCGGTTTCCCGGCATGTTCCGCACCCAGCTCGGCAAAGCGCGAGAACCACGGCGCGATCGCGGCAATGCTGCGAACAAAGAGCGCATGATCCATATCGCGGTGCGAACCGGTGTTGATCTTATCCACCAGCCCCGGTTTTGGCGTGAGCTCTAACTCGCGCCATAGCGCCTCTTCCGCTAGTTGCGGCACATCTTTGACGTGCGGATTAGTCGCGAGAGAACCAGTCATCAATCATCTTCTCCACCCGGGCGACAACCTGCTCGACCGGATGCTGACGCGAGCGGGAACAAGCGTGAGCGGGTTCGTCGCAGAGAAGACACCTGCGCATATTCTCACCCAGAGAGCGTCGTCCGACATGTCCGGCATCTGGGCAAATCACGTCCATATCCCACAGCCGCCCCAGCGGGTGCGTCTGTTCCAGTTCGGCGCAGTGGGCTTTGATTTCAGATGCCTGATGTTCTACACACCACAGAGCTTCTGGCCCCGTTGGCAGCCATAGCACCTGGCGATCCAGCACCCGCCAGCGGTGTTCCCACAGCAGTTGATCGCACATCTGCAGCGCCACACCCATAGTGTTTCGATAGCGCAGGCTATCTTTGATATTACCGGGCGTGACCAGGGTCAGCGAAATCACCGGTTGTTGATAGTGCGTGAGCCAGTCAGCCTGGCGTGCCGCGCGGCTCTCTTTCGCCGCCAGCATTTGCGCCAAGCTAACACCCGCATGCGCGGGTGTCGCAATGGTCATGATTATGACTCCTTAACCTGTCGGACAGTGTCGATCACGCTGCCATCACGGTAGCGGATCACACCGACGATTTTGTCGGTAAATTCAATCGGTTTCGGCTCGCCGGTGAGCGAAATTGCCCGCGCATATAACGCCTCGATATCAACAATTTTCAGTCCCGCCGCCTCCAGCCGCTCGCGGATCTCCGGGCGCGCAGGATTGACGGCAATGCCGTGATCGGTTACCAGCACGTCGATACTTTCACCTGGCGTTAAGCGCGTGGTCACACGATTCACCACCGTCGGGATACGGCTACGCAGCAGCGGTGCGACGACAATCGTCAGGTTCGCGGCCGCCGCCACATCGCAGTGCCCGCCTGATGCCCCGCGCATCACGCCGTCGGAACCAGTAATGACGTTGACGTTGAAATCGACGTCGATCTCCAGCGCACTGAGGATCACAACGTCGAGCCGATCGCAGCTGGCCGCTTTGCTGCCGGGATTAGCGTAGACGTTGGTGGAGATCTCCACGTGATTCGGATTGCGCGCCAGCGAGGCCGCTGCCTGACCGTCAAAACACTGGGTATCGAGCAGTTTTTCGATCAGCCCTTTCTCGTGCAGATCGACAAGGCTGCCGGTGATCCCACCCAGTGCGAAGCGGGCTTTCACGCCGCTGCGCTCCATTTTCTCGCCCATAAAGCGGGTGCAGGCGGTGGCCGCCGCGCCGGAGCCGGTCTGCATCGAGAAACCGTTTTTGAAATAGCCAGAGTGTTCAATCACGTCCGCCGCATAGCGCGCAATCATCAGCTCTCGAGGGTTGCTGGTGACGCGTGCCGCACCGACGCTGATCTTCGCCGGATCGCCCACACTTTCGACCTGCACGACATAGTCCACGCGATCCTGCACCAGGCTGGCGGGCATGTTCGGGAACGGCACCAGTTCTTCCGTGAGCAGCACCACTTTGCGGGCAAAATGAGCATCGACCATCGCATAGCCCAGCGAGCCGCAGCAGGAATTACCCTGAGTTCCGTTGGCATTACCAAACTCATCGCTGCACGGCACGCCGAGGAACGCGACGTCGATGTTCAGCTCGCCGTCCTGCAGAAGCTTCACGCGTCCGCCGTGGGAGTGGATCTGCACCGGCTCGTCCATCAGCCCGTGAGAGATGGCGTCAGCCAGTTTGCCGCGCATCCCGGAGGTGTAGATCCGGGAGATCACGCCGCTCTGGATATGCTCGATCAGCGCATCGTTGCAGGTCATCAGCGAGCTGGACGCCAGGGTCAAATTTTTAAAGCCCATTTTAGCCAGCAGCGCGACGACGGTATTAATCACCCGGTCGCCTTCGCGAAATGCATGATGGAACGAGATAGTCATCCCGTCCTGCAAGCCGCAACGCTTAACCGCCTCTTCAACGGTTTCGCAAAGCTTGCGACGCTGTTTTTCTTCAACATCAGCCAGCCACGGCGTAGCGCTATGGGCCGTATCAAAGGGTTGCAGATCCCGCAGGTGGGGGAAATTCAGGTGGAGAAGTTCTGTCTGATTCATTGTGTCATCCTTAGCGACGCACGCCAGAGGCAGCCGCGCGTTCCAGCACCCTCTGCGCGTGGTCAATAATCGGCGCATCGACCATTTTGCCGTTAAGCGAAACCACGCCCAGGCCGTTGCGCTCGCCCTCTTCTGCCGCTTCGATCACTAATTTCGCGTGATCCACTTCCTGCTGAGTCGGCGCGTAGGCGTTGTGCAGCAGGTCGATCTGGCGCGGGTTGATCAAAGATTTGCCGTTGAAGCCCATCTTACGGATCAGGTTAACTTCGCGCAGGAACCCGGCTTCGTCGTTAACGTCTGACCACACCACGTCGAAGGCGTCGATCCCGGCGGCGCGCGCCGCGTGCAGTACCGCGCAGCGGGCATAGAACAGCTCTGTGCCGTCGCCGCGTTCGGTTTGCATGTCCATCACATAGTCAAACGCCGCCAGGGCGATGCCGATCAGGCGCGGCGAGCTACGAGCAATCGCCACGGCGTTAATCACGCCAATTGCTGATTCAATCGCGGCCATCACGCGTGTGGAACCCACTTCGCGGCCACACTCACGCTCGATGCGCTCCAGATGCCCTTCCAGCTCGAAGATATCTTCCGGGGTGTCGGTTTTTGGCAGGCGGATAACGTCCACGCCCGCGCGAACCGCCGCTTCGAGATCCTGCAGGCCAAACGGCGTGCTCAGCGGATTAATGCGCACCACGGTTTCAATATCCTGATACATCGGATGCTGTAACGCGTGGAAGACCAGCAGGCGCGCGGTGTCTTTTTCGCGTAGAGCCACGGCGTCTTCGAGATCAAACATGATGGAGTCAGGGCGATAGATAAACGCGGTAGAGAGCATCGCGGCGTTCGCGCCGGGTAAAAACAGCATACTGCGACGGAGTTTATTCATGACATTTTGCTCCAGTCGATCTGCTGCGTTTCTGAGGCGCGGATCAGCGCACTTTGCAGACGGGCGCGGATCACACAGTCCAGCGCCCCTTTATCTTCAACGATAATCAGCCCCTGGCGCACGTCCATAGCGCGCAGTGTTTCGTTTACCACCAGGCGGATCTGCTCGCCAAACTGCTTAATCACTTCACTGTGGATGACAATCTCCAGCTCGCCGTCGGCGGGGGCGATTTTCACCATCAGGTCGCTGGACTCCTGCGTTCCGGCCAGCGCCTCCCTTACAATATTCATGATAAATTCCTGATAGTTATGCGACTTCCGCGCTCGCGCTGTAGTGCGCTTCGAGATGCACGAAAGTGGACTCCGGGACAATTTCCCGAATGCGGGAAAACTGCTGTGTCTTGAGTAAACGGCGCACTTCCGACGCCGAAATGGCGTTTCCTGTCGCCTTGATGCGCGGCATTTCCACCACCTCAATATCCGAGGCGAGGAGCTGATGCAGCGTCTGGTTGTACTGGCGGGTGATGTCACAAAACGGCTCCGAGCCGATAAAGCGATGGGTGATCCCAAGCGTTGGGGCAATAAAGTCGCGGAAAATCAGCACGTCGATCTCGCTCCACGCCTGCTGAACTTTGCCGGTCTCTTTGAGGAAATAGGACGGAAAAGTGGCGCGGGAGATTATGTACTGCGACCCTTCGTGCACCGAGACATTCGGCAGATGCGCCACGCCCGCACGGACCATTTCCAGACGGTCGCTAAACGGGAAGAACGACGCGTCCTCGCGCACCACGAACAGATGCAGCCAGTCGCACTGCGTCGCCGCCTGCTCCACCAGATGTCGATGCCCGAGGGTGAACGGATTGGCGTTCATTACAATCGCGCCAATTTTTTCCCCACACTTGCGGCTGCGCTGCAGCGAGCGACAGTAACGCTCGATACCCTGCGGGGTATTCTCAAGCAGCACCGCGTTGTTGCCGCTCTGGGCAATCGGCCAGAAACCGCTGCGGGCGAAGCGCTCTTTGTTACACGGGCGGGTGCAGAGAAAGAGGTGGAAATGGCCGCGCGCCAGTGCGGCATTTTCCACTTCGGCCAGCAGACGGGCACTGAGATTTGCGCCCCTCAGCTTTTCATCAACCGCCACACACTTGATGACATTGGCAGCCAGCCCCGCGCATCCCACTAACTGCGGGCCGGACCAGGCCTCCACAAACAGCGTAATGTCGTTGTCCAGCCCCAGGCCACTGTCCGCCAGCAAATAGCGAATCTGGCTTAAGCGTTCCGGGTGTTGCGCGACAATCGTCTGACGAAAGTCGATAGGGAGTTGCGAGTGCATGCCGCCGCCTTAATCAGTGCGCTGCCGCCAGGGTTTGCGCGGGTGCTTCCATGATCACATTGCTCAGATGACCGATGTTTTCGATCTCCACCTCAATGCGATCGCCCTCTTTCATAAACAGCGGCGGATTGCGCTTTTTGCCTACACCACCCGGCGACCCGGTGATGATCACGTCGCCGGGGCTGAGACGGGTAAAGGTACTGATGTACTCGATCAGTTCCGCAACTTTGTGGATCATGCTGCTGGTGTTGTCTTCCTGCACCATACGTCCATTAAGCCAGGTGCGGATCGCGAGGCTGTGCGGATCAGGGATTTCATCAGCGGTCGCCATCCACGGGCCAAATGCCCCGGTCTGCCGCCAGTTTTTCCCGGCGGTAAACCAGGTGTGCTGCCAGTCGCGGGCGGAACCGTCCATGTAGCAGCTGTAGCCGCCGACGTGGCGCAGGGCGTCTTCACGACGGATGTTCTCGCCGCCTTTGCCGATGATCACCGCCAGCTCACCTTCGTAGTCAAATTCACAGGAGTGGCGAGGTTTGAGCACCGGCGAATTGTGCCCGGTCTGTGAATCCGCAAAGCGAACGAACAGCGTCGGGGCCGGGTTGTGCTGGTCAAATTCTTTGCGTTTGTCAGCGTAATTCATACCAACGCAGAGGATTTTTTCCGGCTGCTCAATCACCGGTAAAAAGGTGATGGCACTCATTGGAATATCCACGACGTCGTTGACATAACGTCTGGCATCCGCCAGGCCGTTACCCTGCAACAGCGCTTTGAGGTCGCTGTAGCGATCGCCCAGACGGCGACCTAAATCCACGACGCCATCGGCCTGCACGATGCCGTAGCTGCGTTTACCCTGATACAGAAAACTTGCAAGTTTCATTGTTCTTTCCTGAAGACTTAGACGAGGAAGTTGCCCAGAACCAGCAGCGAGACGGAGACATTAATCGCGCCGCCAATTCGGGTAGCAATTTGGGCGAACGGCATCAGGCTCATACGGTTGCCTGCGGTCAGAATCGCCACGTCACCGGTACCGCCCTGCCCGCTCTGACAGCAGGAGACGATGGCGACATCAATCGGGTGCATACCAATCTTTTTACCGACGAAGAAGCCGGTAGCTACCAGCGCGGAGACGGTGCTGACAATCACCAGCAGATTGCTGACGGTGAAGGCATTGACCAGTTCCTGCCACGGAGTGATCGCCACACCAACGGCAAACAGAATCGGGTAGGTCACGGAGGTCTGGAAGAATTTGTAGACTACCTGCGAACCTTCCAGCAGGCGTGGGGACGCGCCGTTGCAGAGCTTCACCAGCACCGCCACAAACAGCATGCCAACCGGTGCTGGCAGGCCAATCAGCTTGTGACCGAGCATACCCAGCATGTAGAGCAGCACCGCCAGCAGTGCGCCGGAAGCAATCGTGGTGACGTCGGCTTTGCCGGAGAAAGCCGGTTGCGACACGTTAGCGTCGGCATTAGCGCGGTTTGGCATCAGTTGGCCTTCGCCAGTCAGGTGCGGATAGCGTTTGCCCAACTGGTTCAGGCAGCCGGAGATAATAATGGCGGTTAAGCCGCCCAGCATGACCATCGGCAGTACACGACCGAGAGCCACGCCCTGATCCATGTGCAGCAGCGTGGCGTAGCCGATGGAGAGTGGAATTGCCCCTTCGCCGACCCCGCCCGCCATGATCGGCAGAATAATAAAGAAGAAGATCTGGAACGGCTCAAGGCCGAGCGCCATGCCGACGCCCATCCCGACGATCATGCCGACGATTTCGCCGCACAGCATCGGGAAGAAAATGCGCAGGAAGCCCTGAATCAGCACGGTCCGGTTCATGCTCATGATGCTGCCGACAATGATGCAGCAGATGTAGAGATAGAGAATGTTGGTAGATTTGTAGAACTTGGTGGTGGACTCGACCACCACGTCCGGCAGCAGGCCGTAATAGACCATCGCCGACGGAATAAAGGTGGCGCAAATCGCCGCAGCACCGAGTTTGCCGACAATCGGCAGACGTTTGCCGAACTCACCGCAGGCAAAACCGAAGAACGCCAGAGTTGCGACCATCACCACGATATCGCTCGGCAGTTTTCCGCCCAGACAGTCAATGGCGATCAGTGCACCGGCTAATACAAACAGCGGCAGGGGAATGATCCCGACTTTCCAGGTATCCATAATGTGCCACCAGCGCTCTTTAAGCGACGGCCGCTGAAGTTCAATCGGGTCGTGGGTAACAGAGAAAGAATCGTCAGTAGTGCTCATAATTAAGCCTCTTGGTTATTTGTGCGTTAATCCTAGAGTCTCAAAGGCTTACTTTATGTGAGGAAAGGCATATTAAAACCGAAGTTTTAATGGCCTCTATGGTTTTAATGGTTTCTTTTATTTAATGTGATTAACGCCTTATTTATTGCCGTGGTTTTTATGGTTTCTTTTCCAGAACGTACAAACAAATAACATTAATTAAATTAGCATTAAGACAAGCCTGAATTATCTATTTTTGTTTTGCGAGCCGCGCTGTGGAAATGATCACAAGTTTCAGGCAAAGCTCCTGGCAAGCGGAAAAAAGATGATATATTGGCGAAACCCGTTGATACCCTGCGTGATAGTCATGAAAGTGTCGTTTCAGATTAAGCTCTTTATTTCGCTGGTCGCCTTTTTCTCAGTGCTCTTTGCATTACTGGGCGGATATTACTATGCCGACGTCAGCAGACAGCTTTATCAGGAAATGAGCATGCGTGCCAAAATACAGGCGGAAGAGATTGCGCTTATTCCAACCTTGCGCAAAGAGGTTGAAGAAAAGGATATCAAAGCCATTCGTGAATTTATGTTCCAAATAGCAACCCGCAGCGATGCCAGCTTTATTGTAATTGGTGACAATAAAGGTCTGCACCTGTTCCATTCTGCGTTTGCAGACAGGATCGGTAAAACGCTGATCGGCGGGGATAACGAGGAGGTGCTGCACGGCAAAAGCACCACCACCATCCGTAAAGGGGGTTTGGGGATTTCGCTACGCAGCAAAGCGCCGATTTTCAACGACGCGGGAGAAGTGGTGGGGATTGTCTCTGTCGGGTATCTCACCAGCTATCTCGACACCATTACCGTCAGCAAAGTGGTAAACATTTTAATTGCTGCGGTGCTACTGCTTATTGCCCTGTTTGTCTTCTCGTGGTTTTTCACACGCAGCATTAAGAAGCAGATTTTCTCGCTGGAACCGCGCGAAATCGGCCTGCTGGTGCGCCAGCAAAAAGCGATGATGGAGTCGATTTACGAAGGGGTTATCGCAATTGATGATAATCACCGGATCGAGGTGATCAACCAGGCAGCGCGTAATCTTCTCGGTTTACCGCAACCTGCACGGGAACTGCGCGGGCAGCCGATTAGCCAGGTAATTACTCCGGTCCCGTTTTTCTCACCTCAAACCATGCTGGTGAAAGATACTCACGATGAGATTTGTCGCTTTAACGATCTGACCGTGATTGCCAGCCGCGTGCGGATAATGCTCGAAGATTCACTTCAGGGATGGGTGATCACCTTCCGCGATCGCAATGAGATCGACTCCCTGAGCGCCCAGTTAAGCCAGGTCAAACGTTACGTCGATAACCTGCGCATCATGCGCCACGAGCAGTTGAATCGAATGACAACGTTGTCGGGGCTGTTGCATATGGGGCGCTACGAAGAAGCAATTGGCTTTATTCAGGCACAATCAGAACACGCCCAGGAGCTGCTGGACTTTATCTCCTCGCGCTTTAGCTCGCCGACGTTGTGTGGCCTTTTATTAGGTAAAGCCGCGCGAGCACGAGAGAAAGGCGTCGTGTTGAACTTTGATCCCGCCTGTCGGGTGGATAAGCCTTTCGCCTCGCTTCTCGAAGCGGAGCTGATTTCCATCATCGGGAATTTACTGGATAACGCCATTGAAGCCACCCAGCGTGCCCCGCTTCCACATGAGCCGGTAGAAGTGCTAATAAAACTCAACGAACGTGAGCTGATTATTGAAGTGGCGGATCGGGGCGTTGGCATTAAGCCTGAGATCCGCGAGCGGATCTTTGAACGCGGCATCACGACGAAAACGCGTGGCGATCATGGGATAGGCCTGTACCTGATCGACAGTTATGTCACCCAGGCTGGCGGTGCCATAGAGGTTGCCGATAACATGCCTCGGGGCACGATTTTTTCGCTGTTTATTCCCGCCACGGGAACTCCGAAGCGATCCGTTCAGGAACTGGAAGATACTGACTATGCAACATGAACATATCGACGTACTGATCGTTGAAGATGAGAACGAGCTGGCACAACTTCATGCGGAGCTGATCGGTAAACATCCGCGCCTTCGCCTGGTGGGTATCGCCTCTTCTCTTGCCGAGGCGCATACTCTGCTTTCCAGTCTGCAGCCGCAGCTCGTTCTGCTGGATAACTATTTGCCGGACGGTAAAGGCATCACTTTAATTAGCAATCCTTTGCTGGTACATGCCAACTGCTCGGTGATTTTTATTACCGCCGCCAGTGACATGGACACCTGTAGCCTGGCGATTCGTAACGGCGCGTTCGACTACATTCTGAAACCCGTTTCCTGGAAGCGGCTCAGCCAGTCACTGGAGCGCTTCGTGCAGTTCGCCGAGCAGCAGCGAGTGTGGAAGATTGTCGATCAGCAGAACGTTGATTCGCTGTATCAGTTGCAGGCCAAAAATTACCGCCAGGATAATGGCAGTAAAGGGATTGAGGAGAACACGCTGGCGCTGGTGCAAACCCTGTTTAACGACCAGGCGGCGCACTGCTTCTCCGTGGATGAGGTGGTGAACGAGACAGGATTGAGCAAAACCACTACCCGGCGCTATCTGGAACACTGCGTGGATGCGGGGTTTTTGAGCGTGGAGATGCTGTACGGGAAGATTGGCCATCCGCGCCGGATGTACCGGCGCAGTGCGGAGTGAAAAAAACCGGGTGGCGGCTGCGTTTTATCCGACAGGCTTTGACGGTTTTAGTAGGCCCGGCAAGCTTGTGCCGCCGGGCAAAAATGCGAGCACATTACTGTAAAACATACCCATACAACCGCTTGATGCCGTCGGCATCTTTCTCGCTATAGACGCCCTGCAATTCTGGTGAGAAGCCGGGCAGCAGATTAACGCCCTCTTCCAGCGCCAGGAAATAACGTTGCACCGCGCCGCCCCAGACTTCTCCCGGCACAACGCACAGCACGCCAGGCGGGTATGGTAACGCTCCTTCCGCCGCGATCCGCCCTTCGGCTTCGCTGATACGCACCAGCTCCACCTCACCGCGAATATAGGCCTGATTCGCATCCTGCGGATTCATCACCGCCGCAGGCAAACTCGCTTTGCGGAACATGGCTTTTTGCAGATCTTTCACGTTAAAGCTGACGTACAGATCGTGCATTTCCTGGCACAGGTCGCGAATCGTATAGTCGCGGTAGCGCACCGGGTATTTGTTGAAGATGGTCGGCAACACCTCGGCGAGCGGCGTATCGTCTTCGATATGCTGTTCAAACTGCCCGAGCATCGCCACCAGTTGCGCCAGCTTCTCCGCGCTTTCTGCGGGCGTGAGCAGGAACAAGATCGAGTTCAGATCGCACTTCTCAGGCACGATGCCGTTCTCACGCAGGTAATGGGCGAGGATCGTCGCGGGAATACCAAATTCCGTGTAATCACCTGTTTCCGCGTCAATCCCCGGCGTAGTCAGCAGCAACTTGCACGGATCGACAAAATACTGCTCGTCGGCGTAACCCTCAAAGCCATGCCACTTCGCGCCCGGCTCAAAACTGAAGAAACGACGCTCGCTGGCAATCGCGTGCGTTGGATGATCCTGCCACGGCCGCCCCGCCACCACTGGCGGAATGAAGGGTTTGATCATCTTACAGTTGGCGATGATCGCTTTCCGCGCGTCGATACCCAGCTCGACACACTCCGCCCACAGCCTGCGCCCGCTCTCCCCTTCATGGATTTTGGCGTTGATATCCAGCGCGGCAAACAACGGATAAAACGGGCTGGTTGAAGCGTGGAGCATAAACGCATTATTCAGGCGCTTATGCGGACAGAACCGGGCCTGGCCGCGAATGTGGTTATCTTTTTTATGGATCTGCGACGTTTGCGAGAACCCGGCCTGCTGCTTATGCACCGATTGGGTCACAAAGATTCCCGGATCGTTCTCGTTGAGTTCCAGTAACAGCGGCGAGCTGTCGGCCATCATCGGGATAAACTGCTCGTAGCCAACCCATGCGGAGTCAAACAGGATGTAGTCGCATAAATGGCCGATCTTGTCGATCACCTGACGGGCGTTGTAGATCGTGCCGTCGTAGGTGCCGAGCTGGATCACTGCCAGTCGGAACGGGCGAGCGTCATGGGCTTTTTCGGGAGCGACTTCACGAATCTGGTCTCGCAGATAGGCATCATCAAAGCAGTGTTCGTCGATTCCGCCGATGAATCCAAACGGATTGCGCGCGGCTTCGAGATAGACCGGCGTAGCCCCCGCCTGAATCAGTGCCCCGTGGTGGTTGGACTTATGGTTATTACGGTCGAACAACACCAGATCGCCGCGTGTCAGCAGCGCATTGGTCACCACTTTATTGGCAGCGGACGTTCCGTTAAGGACAAAGTAAGTTTTATCGGCGTTGAACACTTTCGCCGCGAACTTTTGCGCGTCTTTGGCGGAACCTTCATGAATCAGTAAATCGCCTAACTTGACGTCAGCGTTGCACATGTCTGCACGAAAAACGTTCTCGCCAAAGAAGTCGAAGAACTGACGTCCCGCCGGGTGCTTTTTGAAGAAGGCACCGTGCTGATGACCTGGGCAGGCAAAGGTGCTGTTGTTCATCGCCACATACTGGCTCAGGGTGTCAAAAAAAGGTGGCAGTAAGTTCTCTTCGTAGCGGCAGGCTGCCGCTTCCAGTTCCAGGAACTCTTGCGCTTTGCCGCTGATGACTGCCATGACGCCTTCTGGCGCAGCATCTGTCTCCTGCGAGAAGATAAACACCGGAAGCTGGAACCCTGTGCGTTTCAGTAATGCGAGAATACCGCTGCGGCTTTCGGCCACAGTAATGACGACTGCCGCCACATCCGTAAAATCGGTGTTATCCAGTGTCACCACTTCCCGGTGCGTGGACAGCGTAGAAACCAGCTCATGGCTGACGGCAATTTTTAGTGATTTCATAGGCGTAGAGACCCGTTTCAAGGGGAGAAGAGATCCAGACTGGAGGAGAAAATTCGCGCAATAATGTCACCTTTTATTTTGAGGTGCAAGACAGAAACTTTATGCATTTCTGGCAGCGAAAGCTACCCGTTCTGGGCTTTCCTCATGTAATAATAATTCAATATCAATGATTAAATAACAGGAGTGTATTTTGGTTATTGGACCCTTTATTAATGCCGGTGCCGTATTACTGGGTGGCGTGCTTGGTGCGGCGTTAAGCCAAAGATTACCTGAACGTATTCGCTCTTCTATGCCCTCGATCTTTGGGCTTGCGTCGCTGGGCATCGGAATTTTGCTGGTTATCAAGTGCGCCAATTTACCGGTGATGGTACTGGCGACACTCCTTGGCGCGCTCATTGGCGAATTTTGCTATCTGGAGAAAGGGATAAACGCGGCGGTGAGCAAAGCCAAAAACCTTATCTCTCGCCCCGGAAAAACCGCAAGCGGAACGCAAGAGACGTTTATTCAGAACTATGTGGCAATCATTATTCTGTTTTGCGCCAGCGGCACGGGGATTTTTGGATCGATGCAGGAAGGGATGACCGGCGACCCCAGCATTCTGATTGCCAAGGCGTTTCTTGATTTCTTCACCGCCACCATCTTCGCTACCACGCTCGGGATTGCCGTCGCCGCAATTTGCGTGCCGATGCTGATGATTCAGCTGGCGCTAGCGACCTGTGCCACACTGATTCTCCCGTTAACAACAACCGCGATGATGGCCGACTTCACCGCCGTGGGCGGCCTTTTGCTGCTGGCAACGGGTCTTCGAATCTGCGGGATAAAGATGTTTGCGGTGGTGAATATGCTGCCTGCGCTGGTGCTCGCCATGCCGCTCTCAGCCCTGTGGACGCACTTTTTCGCCTAAGTTGTCAGCGAAATGGTGGCAGAGTGTGCAGTCGGTAGCGAAAACGATAAATTTCGTTGACGACGGAAGTACGATCGGGTTTAATGCGCCCCGTTGCCCGGATAGCTCAGTCGGTAGAGCAGGGGATTGAAAATCCCCGTGTCCTTGGTTCGATTCCGAGTCCGGGCACCACTATTTAGAAGAACCAGCCTACGGGCTGGTTTTTTGCTTTCTGGCGTTCTGGTAGATTTCTGGTCGTCTTAGCCACATATGCCGCTGCTTTACCCCTTGTGCCCCACTCGAGCATTTCCCTTTAGCGACACCCTACCCTTCCGGTCACTGTGGCAACGTCTGCTGGTCTTCACGCTGCCAATAAACACTATTTCCAACAGGTATACCTAGCTGGTGAATTGATCACAGCAAGGCAGAATCCGGTCTTTGTCCGGTCAAGAGAAAGCAAGCAGCATCGCTTCACTTCTGATGTGTGCAAAACACTACCGCGCCGGTAGGCTTGCTCAACCCCTCACAATCCCGGAAAGGATTCCCGGCCTTGTTCACGGTTCTCAATAAAATCGGTTCACTTCCGGCAGAAATTCAAGACTGGCAATACTCAGATTGGCTGTCGCTTAGTGTCAGAAGCGAGCATGTTCTAAAAATAGGAAGCGAGAAGTCGTTTCCTATTTTAATAAACGAACGACATTGTAGATTTCATAAGGAGGCATGCTCTATATTGAGCTTATGAAAATAGCCGGTTGCCAACTAACAACAGAAGCATTTTTTAATCGCTAATCAATCAAACTCACTGGAAACTCTAAAGTGTCAAAACAGTCTTTCACCGCAACTCAGAGAGAAGCAATCTGGCGCGCTCACTCCCATAGATGTCCATACACTCGTAACGTCATGGATCTCAGTAATTTTCATATCGATCATATTCTCCCCGAGGCGCTCAATGAAAAACCTGACTTACGAGCAGAAACACTAACGAAATTAAAATTGCCACTAGATTTCGACCTTTTGGGATGGGAAAACCTGCTTCCATGTCATCCAGGGGCCAACCTCCAAAAGTCCGGAACCGTCTTCGACCCAGTTCATCTCCACTTTTTTCTTGGATTGGCTGCAGATAAAAAGCAGGGTGTAATTGATAATTTGAATATGATTGAGCGGCGAGAAAATCGGGGCCGCGTGATAAACCTTCTACAACAATCCCTTGAACGCGGAGAACTTTCGCCTGAGGAAGTGAAACAGATACTTGAGAATCATAATGAAGCTCCAGAGGCAATCTCTGAACATCTTCAAGGATTGAAGTTTGCAGGTACGGAAGAAGCGTTGGCCGTATCCAATATCAATCTAGATGCGCTTCTAGATGCGCTACGCGATCAACTGATTCGAATAAGTACGAATTCTCATTTAGAGACGCTTACCCTCACGAATGACGACTCTGAACATAAAGTTCTGGAGAGGATGGGAAAAGAAAAAAATAAAGAACCTCTGAATTTGTTTACAGAAAACATAAATCGACACCGGAGACTGTTTTCAAACATACTGGATATGGAGTATTTTCAACTATATTGCAATGCAAATGAACAACATTCAATCTTGCGGGGCGTCGGACCATTCGATATTAGCGTAAAAAATTGTTACATTGATATTGATTTTAACAAGCGCCAGTACCCCTCCCGACTCAATGAAAAGTATCAATACATTGATTTATTATATTTACCCGTTAATGAAATAATCGACCTCATAGTACATTCTATTGAATGTGATGAAACAATTGAATCTTTCAGTATAACTTTTGATTTCAGACCCAATCCATTGAATGAAATGTATTTTTCAATAAAAACGGATGCCTGCAACATTAATCCAGATGAGTATGGTAGTTCTTCCAGCAGTATCTATACCGTAGAGAATGATGAGCTAAGAAATGATTTAGGAATGCGTGTACCACCTTCTCGTGAATCTAATTACCTTAAGATAATAGTAGCCAGCTATAATATTTACCGACGAATCTTAAAACACAATTCAGACTAACATTTCACTTACTACTGTTAGCCTATCATCAAGTTAATACACCGCGGTGTTCGTTAATCCCTCATCAGTGGTGATGTAAATAGACCCGTTTTAGTTCCATGCTTTTTTTGAGATCCCGGCCAAATAATG
>RCUO01000060.1_pt1 | contig 90685 bp, 81 predicted proteins | sample 2166161 | NCBI WGS metagenome assembly RCUO01 (sample SAMN09932617, study PRJNA488358) | compost metagenome | feature: garden; material: soil; isolation source: compost soil in cyclohexanecarbonitrile-enriched culture | place: Germany: Experimental Botanical Garden Goettingen | collected 2016-01-27
GCACGAAAGTGGGGGTGATCGACCTGAAGAAAAAGTCGATCACCATGGGTAAAGGATGTTAAATAGTGTTCACCATGTCCCCGAACACCTGTCTACCATGTCCCCGGACCGTACAGGGAGAGGGTTGGGGTGAGGGCACTTGGCCGCACCAATCCCGCCCTTGCGCCGGGTGGCGGCTTCGCCTTATCCGGCCTACAAAACCGTAAATTGTCACACTAAAACGCGAAACACGAACACCCCAACACGCCCCAGAACGCCTGGTCGTCCGACACCGGAACGCCAGACTGGCGAGCAATGCCGTGCTGATGCCCATGCACACCGCAGCTACCGATGCACTGATGCATCTGCACTACAGCACCGACATTTGAGGCAACCGGCGGCGCAGAGCGATAATGCCCCGGCACCTTCACCACCGGAGACCACTCGGGCAGAACAGGGATCGGCGGCGGCGACAGCGGGCTAAACTGCCCGGCGGCGTACACCACTTTCCCGTCCACCACCGTCAGCACCGACTCGATGCCTTTGATCTCCTCTTCCGCCACGCTGAAGTAATCTTTCGACAACACCACCAGATCCGCGAGCTGCCCTTCGACGATGCGTCCTTTCTTGCCCTGCTCGCTGGAGAACCACGCGCTGCCCGCCGTCCACAGTTCCAGTGCGATATCACGTGGCAGGCGGTTGCTGTCGTCATACATCGACAATCCGCCAACAGTGCGACCGGAAACCAGCCAGTACAGCGCGGTCCACGGATTGTAGCTCGCCACACGAGTGGCATCGGTGCCTAAACCTACCGGCACATCCAGCTCCAGCATTTTCGCCACCGGCGGCGTGTGTTTCACCGCCTCTTTACCGTAACGATCGACAAAATACTCGCCCTGGAACGCCATACGGTGCTGCACCGCAATGCCACCCCCCAGCGCTTTGACGCGTTCGATATTGCGCTCAGTAATGGTTTCTGCGTGATCGAAGAACCAGTGCAGGCCGTTAAACGGAATATCGCGGTTCACTTTCTCGAACACGTCCAGCATCCGGCTGATGGACTCGTCGTACGTCGCATGCAGACGGAACGGCCATTGCTGCTCCACCAGATGACGCACCACGCGTTCCAGCTCGTCTTCCATCCCTTCCGGCAGATCCGGGCGCGGCTGGAGGAAGTCTTCAAAATCCGCCGCCGAGAAGACCAGCATTTCACCCGCCCCGTTGGCGCGATAGAAGTCAGTCCCCTGCCCCGGTTTGAGCATATCGGTCCAGCGCTCGAAATCTTCCAGCTCCTGCTTCGGCCGCTGGGTGAAGAGGTTGTAGGCGATGCGGATCGTCATCTGCTCTTTGGCATGCAGCTCTTCGATGATTTCGTAATCTTCCGGGTAATTCTGGAAACCGCCGCCCGCATCAATCGCACTGGTTAATCCTAAACGATTGAGTTCACGCATAAACTGGCGAGTCGAGTTCACCTGCTGTTCCAGCGGCAGTTTCGGCCCTTTCGCCAGCGTCGAATAGAGGATCATCGCGTTCGGTTTGGCGATCAGCATCCCGGTCGGGTTGCCGTTGTTGTCCCGCACGATCTCGCCGCCCGGTGGGTTCGGCGTCTCTTTGGTGTAGCCGACGGCTTTCAGCGCCGCGCGGTTGAGTAGCGCTCGATCGTAGAGATGCAGCACAAACACCGGCGTATCCGGCGCGGCATCGTTCAGCTCCTGAATCGTGGGCATCCGCCGTTCGGCAAACTGAAATTCACTCCAGCCGCCGACCACACGTACCCACTGCGGTGTCGGGGTGCGATCGGCCTGTTCTTTGAGCATCCGCAGGGCATCGGCCAGGGATGGCACGCCCTCCCAGCGCAGCTCGAGGTTATAGTTCAGCCCGCCGCGAATCAGGTGCAGGTGAGAATCGTTGAGGCCAGGGATCACCGTGCTCCCTTTCAGATCGACAATTTGCGTGCCTTCGGTGGCGTAATTCATCACCCGATCGTGATTACCGGTGGCGAGGATCTTGCCGTTGGCAATAGCCACCGCTTCGGCAAGCGGGTTTTCACGATCGAGCGTATGAATCTGACCTTTGGTTAAGATCAGTGTGGCAGTTTGAGACATAACGTACTCCTTTGAGCCGGTCAGGCTTTTTTCAGCCACCCGGCGAACAGGCGGGTCACGATGGGCATCCACAGCCAGACCACCAGCGCGACCACACAAGCATCGTTAATCAAATGCAGGAAAAGAGACCCTTTCAGGCCTGGAAGTAACGCTCCGGTGAGTTGCGGCACCACCAGCGTGCTGGGGAAAATAACCATCAGCGTGACCAGAAACTGTTTCCACTGCTTGGGTTTACGCACGTGCGTTTCCGGCGGCGTAAACCAGAACGCGGCCTCGGTGCGCACTTCCGTTTTATCCCCTTCGGCCAGCAGCGGTTCAATTTCCTTCACCAGTACCGAACGCGTGTCGGACTGCGTCCAGGCGTATAAATGCTCGATGGTGTCGAAGCGAATGATGACCGTCCACAGATTCTGTCCTTCTGTCGGGCGAATGACATTCGCGCCAAGATGTCCGGGAAATTCCGCGGCAACGGGCATGATTTTGCCGAGCCACTGTTCGTATCGCGCCGCCTGTCCTGCCAGCAAGGTATGGGTGATCACCAGCGTCACATGTGAATTTTGCGCCATGAGGATGTCCAGGTCTGATGAAAATGGCGGGTCAAATCGACCCGCCGGGAGGGTTAGGCTTTACGCTCAGGCGCGCCGTGAACCAGGGTATAGGCATAATCGACGCCCATCCCGTAAGCGCCGCTGTGCTCACGCACCAGATCCATCACCGCGTCGTAAGTCTCTTTGCGAGACCAGTCGCGCTGGTACTCAAGCAGCACCTGCTGCCAGGTCACCGGAACCGCACCAGCCTGCACCATGCGGTCGATGGAGCGTTCGTGGGCATCTACGGAGGTACCGCCAGAAGTGTCGGTCACCACGTAGACTTCGAACCCTTCGTCCAGCGCCATCAACGCCGGGAAGGTCAGGCACACTTCGGTCCACAGGGCCGAGATGATGAGTTTTTTGCGGCCCGTTGCTTTAACCGCCGCAACAAACGCATCATCTTCCCAGGAGTTCATCGATGTGCGTTCAATCGGCTTCACATCCGGGTGAACCGCCAGTAATTCCGGCCAGATATAACCGCTAAAACTTTTTGTTTCGACCGAGGTATAGATAACCGGCACATCAAATATTTTGCCCGCTTTCGCCAACGCAACCGTATTATTCTTAAGGAGTTGGCGGTCAATATTCGCCACGCCAAAAGACATTTGCGGCTGGTGGTCTATAAAAATAAGCGTCGAGTTTGATGGGTCAATCAGTTCGCGGATAGACATAAATGTACCTTTTAATCAATATGTTAAAAGAAAACTAAATGTGTGCTATATGAGGTCGGGCCCTGACTGATAAAGCAAATTGAGTATAGCGAGTATTGATTGAGGGGATATTAAAGATATTTGTCCGCTCTGTTTAATTAAACAGAACAACATGCGGGAATATTCTGCAACGAGCGGCAAATGCCCGTTGCAGAAAAGCGTTAATTACCGAACCAGATGGAGGCGGAAATCGCAGGTAGCGACAGCACGCCTTCCTGTATATCGCCTTTACCCTCTTTCAACTGCCAGGTCTGGAGATTGAGCAGTGGGGAATCATCGAGCACCACTTCACAGGCTTCGCCACGGTTGATCGCCACCAGCACGCGCTGCTGGTTATAGACGCGGGCAAACACCACCACATGATTGTGCGCATAGACCACCTGACAACCACCGTAGCGCAGCGCCTGATTATGCTTACGCAGTTTCGCCAGACGTTGATACAGCGCCAGCAGGTGTTTGTCCTGCTTCTCGCTCTCCCACGGGAAAGTCTTGCGGCAGAACGGATCGTTGTTGCCGTCCAGCCCCACTTCGTCGCCGTAATAAATGCACGGCACGCCCGGCCAGGTAAAGAGCCAGGTGACGGCCAGCGGCAAGCGCGCCACGTCTTTGCCCAACAGGGATTTAAAGCGCGCGGTATCGTGGCTGTCGAGCTGGTTAAACATCCGCAGCTGCTGCTGATGCGACAGGCTGGCGCGATAGTTGTCCATCCACGCCATGCAGGTTTCCGCATCGATGTGCTGCGGATCGTAAGAGATATCAGTATTCGCGAGGAAACCCCACACTGGGAAGGTAAACCCACGATAGTTCATCGAGGCATCTTCTGCATCGGCCTGAAGCCATTGACGCGCATCGCCAAAATGCTCGCCGAACACAAAAGCGTCGGGCTTTGCAGCTTTTGCTGCCTGAGTAATGCCGGTCACGTGCTGAAGATTATTTCGCGCCCCGCCCGCTTCACCGAGCATATGCACCACGTCTAGCCGCCAGCCGTCCATATTCCACGGCGCTTTCAGCCAGTGGCGAACGATGCTATCTTCCCCGCCGTAAATCTCCTCCACCAGAGTCGGCGACTGAAAGTCGAGTTTCGGCAGGCTGGGATAACCCAACCAGTCGAGCGCCCGGCCCTCTTCGTTAAAACTGTACCAGTCGCGCTGGGCGGATTCAGGGTTGTGACAGGCCCCACCGGTGGCGCGGTTATGCCGGTCAAACCAGGCGTGAGAATCCCCGCTGTGGTTAAACACGCCGTCGAGAATCAGGCGCATCCCCTCGCGAAGGGTGTTTTCCCGCAGACGCAGCAAGGCCTCATCGCCGCCAAACTGCCCGTCGACATGGCGATAATCTTCGGTATCGTATTTGTGTACGCTCGGGGCCTTAAACACCGGATTCAGGTACAGCGCCGTCACACCCAGCTTTTTCAGGTACGGCAGTTTTTCGCTTATCCCATCGAGATCGCCGCCATAAAAGGTCGAACCGCCCGCCTGCGCCGTCAGAGGTTCATCCCACGCTTTACGAATAATGTCGTGACCTGCCGCGTGATGGTAATAGACCTGATCCTGCTGTGCCGTGCGCTGCTGGCTTCGGGCAAAGCGATCGGGGAAGATCTGATAGAAGACCTGATCGTTGACCCACTGCGGGCCGTAGTCCGGATAATCGACGGCGAACTGCTCGAGCCTCGCAGGAGGAAAACGGCTAAAGCCCTGCGGGGTAAACCACAGCTGGCGGTTATTCCACAGCAGCTTAAAGCTGTAACGTCGACGTGCCTGCCCCTGAGACAGATCGATAGTCGCCCGCCAGGCGGTGACGCCAGGCTGCGGCTGACTGCGCAGTTTGTGCATCGTCAGCGCCGTCTCTTCGTTATCCACTTCGGCGCGCAGCATGACGCGCTCCGGCTGATTTTCTCCTGTCAGCCAGAGCGTAATCACTAAATTGTCTTTGTTTTGCTTAACAAATGGGGCAACCGGAAGGTGCCAGGCGTTCAACATCACGAATCCCCTTTGATGAAATTGAGGCCACCTTGCCACAGCGTAGTGGAGGATAACTCATCATGAAAAGGTTTATTGGGGGATGAGGTGGAGGGAGGAGGGATCGGTGCAGCCCGATGCCCTCACCCTGACCCTCTCCCACAGGGAGAGGGAAAAGAAGGGATTACTGCGCTTCAGCCAGCTGACGCTCGCGGCGACGCTTAAACGCCCAGCCAATCAGCAACAGGACGATCCACGCAAAGCCCACGTACAGGGAGATGCGCGTGTCTGGATGATAGCCAATCAGACCGATAATAAAGACCAGGAAGATCAGGCCGACGACCGTGGTCGGGACACCGCCCGGCACTTTAAACTTAAGCGCTTTCACCTCTTCCGGCGGCAGACGACGACGGAACGCAATCTGCGACACCAGAATCATGATCCACACCCAGACGGTCGCAAAAGTCGCCAGTGACGCAATCACCAGGAAGACGTTTTCCGGCATGATGTAGTTCAGATACACCGAGAGCAGCAGCGCGACAGTCATCACCATCACCGTCACCCACGGCGTGCCGCGACGCGAGGTTTTGGCGAACACTTTCGGCGCGTTGCCCTGCTCTACCATGCCGTGCAGCATACGGCCCACGCCGAACACATCGCTGTTAATGGCGGAGAACGAGGCGGTCAACACCACAAAGTTGAGGATACTGGCAGCAAAGGCAATGCCCAGATGCTGGAAAGTCAGCACGAACGGGCTGCCGCTAGTCCCCACCTGGTTCCACGGATAGATGGACATAATCACAAACAGGGTGCCCACATAGAACACCAGAATACGCATCGGTACGGAGTTGATGGCGCGCGGAATGGATTTCTCCGGGTCTTTCGCTTCACCCGCCGTGATGCCGATGATTTCGATTCCGCCGTAGGCAAACATCACCATCTGCAGCGACATTACCATCCCGAGCCAGCCATTACTGAAGAACCCACCGTTGCTCCACAGGTTATGGATCCCGGTCGGTTGCCCGCCGTTGCCAATCCCCCAGATAATGATGCCAAAGCCCGCGACAATCATGATGATGATGGTTGCGACTTTGAAGAAGGAGAACCAGAACTCCAGTTCACCGAACACCTTGACGCTCATCAGGTTGACGGCGCAGATGATCAGCACCACGCTCAGCACCCATATCCAGTGCGGCACCAGCGGGAACCAGACGCCCATGTAGATGCCAAACGCCGTCACGTCGGCTATCGCCACGATCAGGATTTCAAAGCAGTAGGTCCAGCCAGTGATGTAGCCCGCCAGCGGGCCGAGGTTTTCCTGAGCATAGCGCGAGAAAGAGCTGGCTGACGGATTGTGTACCGACATTTCGCCCAGCGCGCGCATGATGATATAGGCCGCGACACCGCCGATGATGTAAGCCAGCAGGACGCTGGGTCCGGCCATTTTAATGGCATCTGCCGAGCCATAAAAAAGGCCTGTCCCGATTGCCGAGCCAAGCGCCATAAAGCGAATGTGGCGGGTGCTTAGCCCACGTTTCAGTTTGTTCGTGCTTTCCATTTAAATCTTGCCATTCAACTCGAAAAAAACAAAAAACCACGGGGCCATAAGCCCCGTGGTTAAACAATTTGTCGTTGATTAATGCGCGCTGGAAGTCACCTGACGCCCTGCTGCACGGTCCCAGATAATCGCCAGAACCATCGCAACAACGGTTGGCATTAACCAGGCCAGGCCTTGCTCTGACAGCGGCAGACGCTGTGTCCAGTCAGGCAGGATCCCACTGAAGGCGGATGCTTTAATCCCGTCAAGGATACCAAAAAGCAGGCTGATAAACATCGTTGGGGCAATAATTCGCGAGGAATTATTCCACCACGGACGGGTAAAGCTCAGCACCACCAGCACAATACACGGCGGATAAATCGCGGTCAGCACCGGGATAGAGACCTGAATCAGGTGGCTCAGACCGAGGTTAGAGACCGCCATCGAGAAGCCGCCGAGGATGAACACCAGCGTGCGGTAGGACAGCGGAACATACTGAGCGAAGAACTCAGCACAGGCGCAGGTCAGGCCAACCGCGGTTACCAGACAGGCCAGGAAAATCAGCACTGCCAGCAGGAAGCTACCCGCACCGCCAAAGGTGTGCTGCACGTAAGCATGCAGAATGGCTGCGCCGTTAGCATTTTGATCGACCAGGGTCGCGCTATCAGAACCCAGGCGGAACAGCGCCAGATACAGCAGCGTCAGTCCGACACCGGCCATCAGGCCAGCCCAGATGGTGTAGCGAGTCAGCAGGCGCGCTTCGGTCACACCGCGAGAACGCGCGGCGTTAACGATGACGATACCAAAGACCATCGCGCCCATAGTGTCCATAGTCAGATAGCCATTCACGAACCCGTTGGAGAATGCCGCCGTTTTGTAGGCGTCCAGCGATTCGCTGATAGGACCCGCAGGCCACATGATGGCCGCCACGGCCAGCACGATCAGCGCCAGAATTTTCATCGGTGCCAGGAAGTTGCCCACGGTATCCAGCAGTTTGCCCGGATAGAGGGAGACCAGAATCACCAGCGCGAAGTAAACCAGGCTATAAATCAGCAGCGGCAGCGCGCCGTCACCGGTCAGCGGCGCAATCCCGACTTCAAAAGAGACGGTTGCAGTACGCGGGGTCGCAAACAGCGGGCCGACCGCCAGATAGCAGACCGTCGCCAGCAGAATACCCGCCACTTTACCGATCGGGGTGCTGAGACTATCGACGCCGCCACCGACTTTCGCCAGCGCCACGACGGTCAGAACCGGTAGACCGACCGCAGTAATCAGGAAGCCAATAGCTGCCGTCCAGACGTGTTCACCCGCCTGCAAGCCAACCATAGGAGGAAAAATGATGTTACCTGCGCCGACGAACAGCGCAAAAGTCATAAAGCCCAGCGCGATGATGTCACGCGATTTTAAATGATGGGTCATAGAACCTTACTGCCTGTGGATGTGGTGTTGAAAACGTTGAGATTTTCGCCATCCCAAATGGGATGATACAGCGGAAAATTGACTCAATTTCAGCGGGATATGCTCCCGTCATGCCGTGGCGAAGAATAGTTTTTCGATTTACCACGCAAATACAGTCGGTATGACAGTATATGGGGCGCAATTTAAACGCTTATAACGTTTAAAGGCAAGGAGGGATCTGAAAACCAGAACAATATGCCAGCATGAAAATACACACCAGAATAATCCGCTAAGGTTAAGAAAAACTCATGGCTAATCATGCGAACAAAAAAGCAACAACCGTATAATATTCATTCGCGTTTCGCTTGACTGCAAAGCAAACAGGCCAGCAAACGCTGGCCTGTGGAAAGGAAGGCTGACACGCGCGCAATCAGGCACTTTTTTTGGCAATCAAACGTTCCGGGATAACAAAACTAAACCGCGTGCCTTTGCCCGGCGTGCTCTGAATATCGAGGCGGCTGTCATGATGATTCACTGCATGTTTCACAATCGCCAGCCCAAGACCGCTGCCCCCCGTTTGCCGCGAGCGTGCTTTATCCACGCGATAAAACCGCTCGGTCAAACGCGGAATATGCTCCGGACCAATCCCCGGCCCATCATCTTCCACGCTGAACTCCGCGCCCGTCGGGACATGCTGCCAGCGCACCACAATATGTGTGCCCTCCGGTGTATGGTTCACCGCGTTATACACCAGGTTTGATATCGCACTGCGCAGCTGGTCTTCGCTTCCCAGCACCTTCAGACTGTTATCCAGTTCAAAGGTAAACTGATGTTTTTTATGGCTCAGCGTCTGCGCTTCACGTTCCACCACTCGCAGCATCATCGGCACGTCGATCGTTTCATTCAACGCCAGCGTCGGCGCAGCTTCAATTTTCGATAGCGTCAGCAGCTGTTTCACCAGCCCTTCCATGCGATGGGTCTGTTCGCGCATGGTGTGCAGCGCTTTCTCGCGCGGCGCACCTTCGAGCGTCTGCTCCTGCATCATCTCGAGATAGCCTTGCAGCACCGTCAGCGGCGTGCGCAGCTCATGGCTGACGTTGGCGAAGAAGTTCCGCCGCGCGCCTTCAAGCTGGTGCATCTGGGTCACATCGCGCGCCACCATCAACCACTGCTGATCGCTATAGGGCATCACGCGGATCTCAAGATGTCGGCCATTGTTCAGCACCAGATTGTGCGGACGCGTAAAGTCGCGTTTTTTCAGGTAATGGGTGAATTCGGGGTAACGCAGGAGGTTCAGGATGTTTTGGCCGTTATCGTCCGGCCAGCGCAGCCCGAGCAGCTGTTGCGCCAGGCCGTTACACCAAAAAATGGTCCCTTCTTCGGTGGTCAGAATGACGGCATCTGGCAGCGACTCCGCCCCGCTGCGAAAGCGTTTGATCAGGCTTCCCAGCTCGCGACGGCGCTTTTTATTACGCATTTGCATCTGGTGCAGGCCGTACAACAGCGGTTCCCAGCTGCCGCTTCCTGGCGGTGGCGTCATGCTGCGATCGACCCACAGCCACCAGGAAAGACGCAGTAAATTCCAAAAATGCCAGACCAATAGCCCGGTTACTGCCGCCAGTAAAAACCACGGCAGATGACCCAAAATCGCCCCCAAAATGGCGGCGGGGATACAGCATAAGATCAGTTCAAAAACGAGCCTTTTCCATGACAGACGTTCCAGCACGCGTCACACTCCTGTCATTGTTCAGAAACGGGTCGAAAAACGATAACCCGTACCGCGGACCGTCTGCACCATACGATCGTGGCCGCTGTGTTCCAGCGCTTTACGCAAGCGGCGAATATGCACATCTACCGTTCTGTCTTCGACATAGACGTTAGTCCCCCAGACGTTATTCAGCAACTGTTCGCGACTGTAAACGCGTTCCGGATGAGTCATGAAGAAGTGCAAAAGTTTGAATTCTGTCGGGCCCATGTCCAGCGGGTTTTCGCCAGTCATGACACGATGTGAGGTTGGGTCGAGGCTCAAGCCCTGCATTTCGATCACCTCTTCCACCGCCATCGGTGAAATACGGCGCATCACGGCTTTAATACGTGCCACCAGCTCTTTCGGTGAGAACGGCTTGGTGATGTAATCATCCGCGCCAGTTTCCAGACCGCGCACGCGATCCTCTTCTTCACCACGCGCCGTCAGCATGACCACCGGGATATCGCGGGTCATCGCTTCGCGTTTAATGTGCTTGATAAATTGCAGGCCAGAACCGCCGGGCAACATCCAGTCAAGCAGAATCAAATCGGGCCAGGGTTCGTTCAGTTGATTCACCGCGCTGTCATAATCTTCCGCCTCAACCGGCTGGAAGCCATTTTGTTCGAGCACGAAGCACACCATTTCGCGAATCGGAGCTTCATCTTCTACGACCAGAATACGTCTCGCCATACTTTGCCCTGTCTTATTAATGTATTAGTTTGGAATGCGGCGCCATTATGCGTCAGATTTGTGACAGATTTATGAAAAACATTTCCACTATGAATGGCAAACCGTTGTTTTATTACAGCGGTTATTTTCCAGCCACAGGAACCTTAGATACACAAAATCATTCAAGTTGCATCAAGGTGAGCAGATGTAGCCAACGCAGAGGCAGCCTGAAGGATGAAGTGTATAATCCCGTTCACTCTTTTTTGCCACGGAACTGTTATGCGCATACTTCACACCTCGGACTGGCATCTGGGTCAAAATTTTTACAGTAAAAGTCGTGCCGCCGAACATGAGGCTTTCCTGAACTGGCTGCTGGAGACAGCGCAGTCGCAGGAGGTGGACGCCATCATCGTCGCCGGAGACATTTTTGACACCGGGCAGCCGCCGAGCTATGCGCGAGAACTCTACAACCGCTTCGTGGTGAATTTGCAGCAGACGGGCTGCCATCTGGTGATCGTCGCGGGCAACCACGATTCCGTCGCCACGCTCAACGAATCCCGCGACATTCTCGCGTTTCTGAATACCACTGTAGTGGCTAACGCAGGACATGCCCCACAAATCCTGAAAAAACGCGATGGCACCCCGGGCGCCGTGCTTTGCCCTATTCCTTTTTTGCGCCCGCGCGATATTGTCCAGAGCCAGGCCGGGCTATCCGGCGGCGAAAAGCAGCAGCATCTGTTACAGGCGATCACCGATTATTATCAGCAACAATACGTGGATGCCTGCGCGCTGCGCGGCGACGCGGCGCTGCCCGTCATCGCTACCGGGCATCTGACCACCGTCGGCGCCAGCAAAAGTGACGCGGTGCGCGAGATTTACATCGGTACGCTGGACGCCTTCCCGGCGCAAAACTTCCCCCCTGCCGATTACATCGCTCTTGGACACATTCACCGCGCACAGGTGATTGGCGGCTGCGAGCACATTCGCTACTGCGGCTCGCCGATCTCCCTCAGCTTTGATGAAACCGGAAAAGGCAAAAGCGTCCATCTGGTGAGCTTTAGCGACGGCAAACTGAGCGCCGTCGAGACTCTGGTCGTTCCAGTCACGCAACCGCTGGCGATGCTTAAGGGCGATTTGAACGCCATCGCCGCGCAGCTTGAGCAGTGGCGCGGCGTAGAGCAGTCCCCGCCCGTGTGGCTGGATATCGAAATCAGCACCGATGAATATCTGCATGACATGCAGCGCAAAATCCAGACACTGACCGAAGACCTGCCCGTAGAAGTGTTGCTGGTGCGCCGCAGCCGCGAACAGCGCGAGAAAATTCTGTTAAGCGCCCAGCGCGAAACACTCAGCGAGTTAAAAGTCGAGGAGGTGTTCGAACGTCGCCTGGCACAGGAAGATATTGATGATGCGCAGCGCAAACGCCTCAATGAACTGTTCACCCATACCCTGCACGCGCTGCATGACGAGGAAAATAACGCATGAAAATTCTCAGCCTGCGTCTTAAAAACCTCAACTCCCTGAAGGGTGAATGGAAAATCGACTTCACCGCCGAGCCGTTCGCCAGCAACGGGCTGTTCGCCATTACCGGTGCGACCGGTGCGGGAAAAACCACCCTGCTCGATGCCATCTGCCTGGCGCTTTATCACGAGACGCCGCGCCTGAACACGGTCTCGCAGTCGCAAAACGATCTAATGACACGCGACACGGCGGAGTGTCTCGCCGAAGTGGAGTTCGAAGTGAAAGGCGTGGCCTATCGCGCATTCTGGAGCCAGAATCGCGCCCGCAACCAGCCGGACGGGAACTTACAGGCACCGCGTGTGGAACTGGCCCAGTGCGAAGACGGCAAAATTCTCGCCGATAAGGTAAAAGATAAACTCGATCTCACCGCCTCGCTGACCGGGCTGGACTATGGGCGGTTTACCCGTTCGATGCTGCTGTCGCAAGGGCAGTTCGCGGCGTTTCTGAACGCGAAACCCAAAGAGCGTGCAGAGCTTTTAGAAGAGCTGACTGGCACGGAGATCTACGGCCAAATCTCCGCAATGGTGTTTGAAAAGCACAAAACGGCGCGAACCGAGCTGGAAATGCGTGAAGCGCAGGCGGCAGGCGTCGTACTTCTAAGCGAAGAGCAGCAACAGCAGCTGCAACAGGGTTTGCAGGTACTTACTGACGAAGAGAAAACCCTGCTCAGCGAACAGCAATACCGTTCGCAGGATTTTCAGTGGCTGACGCGCCATGACGAACTGCTCCGCGAGCAGCAGCGTGCAACCGCAGCCCTGGAGCAGGCACATACGGCGCTGAACCAGGCCGCGCCAGAGCTGGCAAAGTTACAGCTGGCACAACCTGCCGCGCTACTCCGCCCCCTCTGGGAACGCCAGCAGGAGCAGACCACGCGTCTGGCGCAGACCAGGCAGCAAATTACAGAAGTAAACACTCGCTTACTCACCCGAATCGCGTTGCGCTCACGCATTCGTCATACCGCACTACACACTCGCGAGCAGCTACAGGCTGAACATCACGCCCTGATGCAATGGCTGGCAGAACACGATCGTTTTCGCCAGTGGGGCCAGGAGATCGCCGGCTGGCGTGCGCACTTTGCTCAGTTGAATCGTGATAAAAACCAGCGCGCTGCGCTCGCTGTTCGTATCGCGGAATTACGTCAAAAGCAGGCAAGCTTGCCGGAGAGCTCGCTGACGCTGACGGCGGAAGATGTCGGCGCAGCGATGGAGAAACAATCGCAGACTCGTGCCACACGCCAGCGTCTCACTGCGCTGCAAGCCCGCTATCAGCCGCTACAAAAGCGACTTAAACAGAACAGCGAAAGCGTATTAAAAGCGCAGGCCGATCAGGCCGCACTCAATACCACGCTGGAGCAGCGTCGCCAGCAATACAAAGAAAAAAAGCAGCACTACCAGGACATTGAAACGCTCTGCAAGCAGGAAGAGAAAATCAAAAGTCTGGAAGCGGAGCGCGCACTGCTGCAGGCCGGGCTGCCTTGTCCACTGTGTGGTTCTGTCACCCATCCGGCGGTCACGGATTATCAGGCGCTGGAGCTGAGCGCCAACCAGCAGCGTCGCGATCGGCTGGCAAAAGAGGTCGCCGATCTGAAAGACGAGGGTCTGCTCATTGTGGGCCAGGTCAATGCCCTGACTCAGCAGATCCAGAGAGAAAATGCAGAGAGCCAGTCGCTGTCTCAGGAAGAGCAAGCGCTCACTAAAGAGTGGCAGGAGGTGTGTGCGGCCCTGAATATCACCCTGAATATTCAGGAAGATATTGCCCCGTGGTTGAGCGAACAGGAACATTATGAGCGCCAGCTGTATCAGTTGAGTCAGCGCCTGGCGCTGCAAAGCCAGCTTAACGAACAAGAAGAGCAGGATCGCCAGTATCAGCAACAGCAGGCGGCAGCCCGAACGGCGCTGGAAAAAGCTCTGCTGGCGCTGTCACTGACGGTTCCTGAGGAAGGCGCAGAAGCGGCATGGCTGGCCGCACGTGAAACCGAATCCGCCCAGTGGCAGGAAAAACAGACACAAAGTCAGGCTATTCAGGAACGAATAAACGTCCTGACGCCGCTGCTCGACACCCTTCCTGCAACTGACACGGCAGAAATGGAACCGGCTATTCCTGATAACTGGCGCGAAATCCATGACCAGTGTGTTTCTCTGCAAAGCCAGCTCGCCACTTTACAGCAGCAGGAAGGGCTGGAAAGCGAACGGTTGCTGGAGTCGCAAAAGCAGTTTTCCGCCGCACTGACAGCCAGCATCTTCGTCGACAGAGAGGCTTTCCTCGCCGCCCTGCTGGATAACGACACGCTCCAGCATCTGGAAAAACTGAAACAAACGCTGGAAAGTCAGATCCAGCAGGCATCAGCGCTCTCCACAGAGGCCAGCCAAAGAGTGCAAACTCACCAGGCACTACGCCCGGAAGGACTGGAAAGCGATGCGCAGACGCTACAGGCACAGCTGCAAAATCTGGCCCAACAGCTACGCGAAAACACCACCCGACAGGGCGAAATTCGCCAGCAGCTCAAGCAGGACAGCGATAACCGTCTTCATCAGCAAGGATTGATGCAGCAGATTGAAGAAGCCGCGCGTCTGGCGGATGACTGGGGATATCTGAATTCGCTCATCGGCTCCAGTACCGGCGATCGTTTCCGTAAATTTGCCCAGGGGCTGACGCTCGACAATCTGGTGTGGCTGGCAAATCAGCAGCTCAACCGCCTGCACGGACGCTATCTGTTGCAACGCAAGGCCAGCGATGCGCTGGAGCTGGAAGTGGTCGATACCTGGCAGGCCGATGCGGTGCGTGATACACGCACGCTCTCCGGTGGTGAAAGCTTCCTGGTGAGTCTTGCGCTGGCGCTGGCGCTGTCTGACCTGGTAAGCCATAAAACGCGTATCGATTCGCTATTCCTCGATGAAGGGTTTGGCACACTCGACAGCGAAACGCTTGATACGGCGCTGGACGCGCTGGATGCCCTTAACGCGACGGGAAAAACCATTGGCGTCATCAGCCACGTCGAAGCAATGAAAGAGCGCATTCCGGTACAAATTAAAGTGAAGAAAATTAACGGGCTGGGGTATAGCAAGCTAGACCGGGAGTTTGCGGTGGAGTGAGGTTAAAGATTGGGGCTGCATCCCAGCCCCAGATTTATGTCTGATTATTACAAATCGCAAAAAATGTGACGACGATCAAAAAGCCGTTTTTAATATTATTTAACCTATGGCGACTTAATTCGCTCCTGTAAGACATTCCTTGCTCGCATATTACCCACCGTTCCTTCGTGGTTGATTTCTTGTTTCTTATTGTCTGGCTTTCACAGGCCTCTGGATATTATTCCACTTATTGGGAGCAACCATTATTGAGGATCGTATGCGCTATTTACTTCCTGTTCTATTACCGATTGCTCTGGCTGGATGTGCAACGGTATCCACCACTAAAACTATTCAGGTGACGCCACAACCTGGTGCTGACCATATCGTCGTGGATACAAATGCGACCGCACGCTGCAAAGATATTTTCTTTATCATTACATGCAAAGTGAATCTTGAGATGACGCCGGTTGGCGGGATGGAAAATACGCCTGCAACGGCATCACTGGTCACGCCTGCCCCGACACCCGTTGTTAGCGCAACTGTGACGAGCCGACTGGAAGAACTGGATAAGTTAAAATCTCAAAAACTTATTAACGCCAAAGAATATCAGACAAAACGTACCGAGATTTTGAGAGGCTTATAATGAAAAAAATATGTTATCTTTCTTTAGCAATTGCGGCCTTATTATTACAAGGCTGTGTCAATATTGGCACCTCAAAGTCCGTATCTATTCCGGTTAATCCGTCGCAAAAAAGTGTAATGGTGACCAGTACGGCGACGGTTCACTGCAAAGACTATCTCATCGTGTTTAAATGCAATATAGATGTTAACACGCAGTCAATGTAAACATATTACCGTCCGGAGCGATTGCTCTGCCAAATAAAAAGCCTGAAGTTTTCCTTCAGGCTTGTCATATTAATTAGGCCATAACCACGCCGCACCGCGCACACCACTTGAATCACCGTGTACCGCTTTGCGGATCGGGGTTTCGTATTCCCCGCCAAAGACCCACTGTTTCACCAGATTAGGGACCGTGGTGTATATCCGGTCGACGTTGCTCATGCCACCGCCCAGCACGATCACATCCGGGTCAAGAATATTGACGACGTGCGCCAGCGATTTCGCCAGACGCATTTCGTAGCGGCTCAACGCCAGCTCGGCAACAGCGTCGTGCTCTTCCACCAGACGCATAATCTCGCTGCCTTTCAGCGGCTGTCCGCTCAGGCGGCGATAATCGGTAGCAAAGCCGGTCCCGGAGATAAAGGTCTCGATACAGCCCTGTTTGCCGCAGTAGCACGGCACTTCGGCACGGTATTTGAGTTCATCCTCGTCCATCCACGGTAAGGGGTTATGCCCCCACTCGCCCGCCGTGCCGTTGCCGCCGATGTGCGCGCGACCATTGAACGCCACGCCCGCGCCGCAGCCGGTGCCAATAATCACGGCAAAGACGGTCTGGGCCCCGGCCGCCGCGCCGTCAATGGCCTCCGACACTGCCAGACAGTTAGCGTCATTCGCCAGCCGCACTTCGCGGTTCAGGCGTGCACTCAAATCTTTATCAAACGGCTGCCCGTTAAGCCAGGTGGAGTTCGCGTTTTTCACCACGCCCGTGTAAGGCGAAATAGAGCCAGGGATCCCCATTCCCACCGTGCCGGTCTGTCCGGTGGCGGTTTCCGCCATCCCGACCAGAGTCGCGATCGTTTCAATGGTTTGCTGGTAGTCGTCACGCGGCGTTGGCAGTCGATGGCGAAATAATTGCTCGCCGCTATCGCTCAGCGCAATGACTTCTGTTTTAGTGCCGCCCAAATCAATCCCAATACGCACAGAACTCTCCTCATTATTTTGATTATCAACAGAGTAGAAGCCGGCTACCCGATTAGCAATGCAAGCACTGCGACAATTCGTTATCATGCCCGCTGATTTAACGACAAGGCCGTGGAAATTATCATGCTGTGGTTCAAAAATTTGATGGTTTACCGTCTCAGCCGCGACGTTTCGCTGCGTGCGGAAGAGATGGAAAAACAGTTAGCCGCCTACACCTTTACCCCATGCGGTAGCCAAGATATGGCAAAAACCGGCTGGGTTTCCCCGATGGGTTCCCAAAGCGATGCTCTGACCCACTCCTCGACTAATGGGCAAATCATTCTTTGCGCGCGCCAGGAACAAAAAATCCTGCCGTCGCCCGTCGTGAAGCAGGCGCTGGAAGCGAAAATTTTCAAGCTCGAGGCCGAACAAGGCCGCAAGCTGAAAAAAACTGAAAAAGATTCCCTGAAGGATGAAGTGCTGCACTCTCTGCTGCCACGCGCCTTTAGCCGCTTCAGCCAGACCATGATGTGGATCGACACCGTAAACGATTTGATCATGGTGGACTGCGCCAGCGCCAAGAAAGCAGAAGATACGCTGGCTCTGCTGCGTAAAAGCCTGGGGTCGCTCCCGGTGGTTCCACTGGCGATGGAAAATCCAATCGAACTGACGCTGACCGAATGGGTCCGCAGCGGCAGCCCGGCGCAAGGTTTCCAGCTGCTGGATGAAGCCGAATTAAAAGCGATCCTCGAAGATGGCGGCGTGATCCGCGCGAAAAAACAGGATCTGGTTTGCGACGAAATCGCGGTCCATATCGAAGCGGGCAAGCTGGTGACCAAGCTGGCGCTCGACTGGCAGCAGCGCATCCAGTTCGTGATGTGCGACGATGGTTCGATTAAGCGTTTGAAGTTCTGCGATGAGTTGCGCGATCAGAACGAAGATATCGATCGTGAAGATTATGCCCAGCGTTTTGATGCGGACTTTATTCTGATGACGGGTGAGTTAGCCGCGTTGATTAAAGATCTGGTCGAAGGTTTAGGCGGCGAAGCGCAGCGCTAAACCTTGCAAAAACGGGCCGGGTCAGCGTAAGCGCTACCCGGCTTTTTTATTACAGATAACGGCACAGATAAGACGTTGGCTCTGCTACCTGCAGATTAAACTCGCTGTGGCCAGGGACATTGAAAACTTGTCCGGCGGTGTACGCCTTCCATTCTGTCTCACCTGGCAGCAACACGTTCAGCGCGCCACTGATCACCGTCATCTCTTCAGGCTCTGCGGTACCAAAAGTGTATTCCCCTTCAGCCATGACGCCGACACTGGCACGGCCAGTACTGCTGCTGGTAAAACCAATGGATTTCACTTTACCGGAAAAGTATTCGTTACTCGAAAGCATGAACTGGCCCTTATGTCTTTAGATAAAAATCCACTATAGGGGCCATCCTCCGTGCCTGTCACGCAAAATCTCAGGCCAGCAATTCAGAGGCCAGGCGAGTGACCAGCACGTTCGAGAGCAGTACCGGGACATCAAGTGCTTTTTGCAGTAAATCGCGATGATGCTGGTGAAAACCGAGGCAATCTAGCATCAATACATCCGCACCCTGCTCCAGTAATTCGCGCCCCGCCGAAATCAGTTTGGCCTCGGTATCCCAGATAGGGTTGGCCAGGGCAAAGAGCGGTGATTTTTGCAGGACTTTCCATTTATGGATCTGATTCTCAAGAAGCTCCTCAATCGGCACAATGACCCCCACCTGATGGCCATCAACAATCGAGGCCACCAGCGGCGGGATGATGCGCATTGGTTCAAGGAGGATAGAATTTCTCGCCGTGAGACCCGATATCGGTGCGGTGCTCATCAGCAGGATGACGTCATATCCCTGATTGTCGAGGACTTCAATTACGCCCTGTAATGCACGCTCAATTTTCTGATGCGATACGTGTGCTAGTTTACCGTCGCTTAACAATGTCGGCAGTGAATCTTCGTTGATCCCAATCGCGTAGTCATCCATGACCTCTTCCCGACTCATCTTGCCCAGCAGGCTAAGATGCGTGATTTGTTGTTCAGAGACGTGCTCGGTTAAGAGCGGTAACACTTCGCTTACAGGGACCACTCCAATGGTGAGGATCGCCAATGTTGCCTTCATCGTTTTCGCCTTTCTTCACTACCACTGCGATAATACAGGCACAAGCTCAATACGCTGCGCGGTTCTTGTTTTAGCTTAAACAGGTCAAAAGCGTAGCAGCATATCTGTACATCGAAATGTAAAGATAGAACGCCCGTTCTGAATCTCACTGTAATAACTAAATATTAACCCCCACTTAACATTCGCGTTGAGTTAAAAGTGTGATTCAGACACGGTTATGGCGGATTTCAGATTTGTATCAGGACTTTTCGGGGTCTTCGTAGCGGCGTTTGGCATCCAGCGCTTCCTGTTCGCTCTCATGTTCGCTAATCAGGGAATTTGGCTTGGGATGATCTGCACGCAATTGATACCAGGTCACGGTATGGGCACCGGTGCCTTTTTCAACAGTCACAATGCGTGCTTCGCGTGGGTATGGCGGTTTAGTTGGCATAGTTCATCCTTTTTATGAGGGCTAAACTATGAGTATAGACGTCTGCTAGCTGGCGCAAGCCAGACGCAGGGCGGTAACAATCTGATTTACGACCTCTTCCGGCGACAGCGAGGCGTCGATCACATGATGTGCCGCTTCACGATACAGCGCGTCGCGCTCGGCGAGGATTTCGCTGACTTCTTCACTGATAGGCTTGCCGGTCAGCGTCGGACGTTGCCCCTCTTCCGGGAAAGCTTCCAGACGCTCAACCAGCGTAGAAACCGGGGCGCAGAGATAAATCACGATACCTTTCTCACGCATAAACTGGCGATTACGTTCCGCCAGGATAATCCCTCCGCCGGTCGCAACAATCGTCGAAGGAGCGGTCACCGCTTCCAGGGTTTCGCTTTCACGCGTACGGAAACTCTCCCAGCCTTCTTTTTCGACGATCTCGGCGATGCTCTGACCCGCATGTGTTTGCAGCCAGTGATCGGTATCGACAAACTGGCTTTCACAGACGCGAGCCAGTTCGAGGCCGACGGTCGTTTTGCCGCAGCCACGGGGGCCAACTAAAAAGATGGGTTGGGTCATAGCCAGGTGTTCCCCTTGGTATCGCGAGGTTGCAGTGTGAGAAGTCGAAAAACGAACAATAATACCATTAAACTAGTACATAAGGTAAAGGCAAGTTGGCCCACTGTATCACAATTTAGCAATGCTTATCATTACGCTGTACGACGCTTCACTTCCAGCAGCCATTTATCCAGCTCGGCGGCGAACTGCTGACGGTCGCGCTGTGATAGCGAATCTGGCCCGCCGGTTTGTACACCGCTGGCGCGGAGCGTATCCATAAAATCACGCATGGTGAGTTTTTGTCGGATCGTTGAAGGTGAATAGCGTTCACCGCGCGGATTCAGCGCCGCAGCACCTTTCTCCAGCACTTCTGCCGCCAGGGGAATATCGGCGGTGATCACCAAATCTTCCGGGCTACACAGACGCACAATTTCGTTATCGGCCACATCGAAACCTGCCGGAACACGCATGGAACGGATAAATTTCGACGGTGGAATACGCAAATTCTGGTTTGCCACCAGCGTTAACGGCATCTGCACACGCTCCGCCGCACGGAATAAAATCTCTTTAATGACATTCGGACACGCATCCGCATCCACCCAAATCGCCATAGTTTCTCCCCGGCTTCATATTGATAGCTATTGTCGCCTGCTTTTCGTTGTTAAGCTATAAAACCGTCATACTTCAAGTTGCAGGTGCGTTGGCCGCGTTCATTCACCCCAGTCGCTTACTTCAGTAAGCTACTGGGGATTCATTCACTTGCCGCCTTCCTGTAACTCGAATTATTTAGGTTTAAAACAGAACTCACAACGCATAATAACGGAGAGACGTGATGGACAAAAAAATCGGTTTTATCGGCTGCGGCAATATGGGAAAAGCCATTCTCGGTGGTTTGATCGCCAGTGGCCAGGTCTTGCCGGGGCAGATTTGGGTCTACACCCCGTCACCGGACAAAGTTGCCGCGCTGCGTGATGAATACGGTATTAACGCCGCCGAAAGCGCGCAGGAAGTCGCTCAGATTGCTGACATCGTCTTTGGCGCCGTCAAACCCAACATCATGATTAAAGTCCTCAGCGACATTACCTCCAGCCTGAATAAAGAGACGCTGGTCGTCTCGATTGCAGCAGGTGTTACGCTCGATCAGCTCGCCCGCGCACTCGGTCATGACCGTAAGATTGTCCGCGCAATGCCAAACACGCCGTCGCTGGTGAATGCGGGGATGACTTCCGTAACACCGAACGCGCTGGTGACGCCAGAAGACGTGGCGGACGTGCTGAATATTTTCCGCTGCTTTGGCGAAGCCGAAGTGATTGCCGAAGCGATGATCCATCCGGTTGTCGGCGTCAGCGGTTCCGCTCCAGCGTATGTTTTCATGTTTATCGAAGCGATGGCCGACGCTGCCGTGCTCGGTGGCATGCCGCGCGCGCAGGCCTATAAATTTGCTGCTCAGGCGGTGATGGGTTCCGCCAAAATGGTGCTGGAAACGGGCAAACATCCGGGCGAACTGAAAGATATGGTCTGTTCACCGGGTGGCACTACCATCGAAGCCGTGCGCGTTCTGGAAGAGCGTGGATTCCGTTCGGCGGTGATTGAAGCGATGAATAAGTGCATGGAAAAATCAGAGAAACTGAGTAAATCCTAAGCCTTATTGCCGGACGTCAGGCGGCCACTTCGGTGCGGTTACGTCCGGCATTTTTCGCTTTGTACAGCGCCACATCCGCCGCTTTTAGCCATTCCCGATAATGGCAAAACTCTGCCGTCAGAGGGGCGACCCCGACACTGATCCGCAGCCGCACCTGCGGCGCACAGGGTAGCGTTAAGACCGCCAGCCGCTCATGCACACGAGACATCGCCGCGATGGCACTTTCCGCTGGCGTGCCGCTCATGATCACCGCAAATTCATCGCCACCGAAGCGCCCAATCATATCCCCGGCCCGCAGCGTTAATTGTAACTGCCGCGTAACGGCGATAATTGCCTCATCGCCCACATCGTGGCCCCAGGTGTCGTTAATACTCTTGAAATGGTCGATATCGATAATCAGGATCGCCGCTTCGCGATGAGCGCGCCGACAGGTGTCGTACTCATTGCGTAACAGGATCTCCCAGTGGCGGCGGTTGAACACCCCGGTCATGCCATCGCGGGTGCTCATCAATTCCAGACGGCGCTTGTGCTCCGCCAGCCGAATGGCGGTCTGATAGCTTACCCAGGCAAAAAACAGCGGATAGAGAACTATCACCGGCAGCGCCAGCCAGAGTTCCAGCGGGGTAAGCGTAAAGGTGGGAGAGACCCCAGTGAGCTGCAACGTGACCAGGGCCGCGATGGTGGTCATGATTGCACCAGCACTGAACAATCTGATCCCGCCCGCCCCCATCATATTCATGCCGATCAGAATGATAAGTGCGGCGGTAGGGAGCACATTCACCCCTGTCAGCCCAATCCAGACGCCTGCCACGATGGCGTCGGCCTTCAGATTGTTCATTTCACTGACGCGCGGATCGGACGCGCGATAAGCCAGCTGCCAGGCCAGGTGCGGCCAGACGAACGCCCATCCGACCAGCAGTAACCACCAGCCTCCAGGCGGAGCTTGTGCCACCAGCGCCCCGGCAATCGGGAAAAACATTGCCGCCAGCCCGAAGATACGCGGCAATCGAACACGCCGTGCGAAACGGATACCGGAACGGTGATGGTCATCCTGAGAAAGGTTTGGCTGCCACTCTTCTCGCGTGACGTCTTTATTGTAAAAGTTTTCGTCATTCATAATTTTTGGGAACATTCTGAAACATTTCCCAAATTATAGAGAGGGGTGTTGCGGGGAAAGTATGAAATTTCGGGTGAGTCGTTGTCACCGCTCACCCGTTAGGACTACGCCGCTTTTTTCAGGCAAGCGCTCATAAACTTGCTTCGGTCGTCGCCTTTGAGTGATTGTTGCGTGGCCAGGCCGTTACATTCGCGCATTTTTTGCTGCTGAGGCGTCAGGCTCTTTTCCCCCGGTTTTGAGGCGCTGTTTTTCAGGCAATCGCTCATGTAGGTTTTACGCGCATCGCCTTTCAGCGTCTGGGCTGTGGCCTGTTGATTACAGCTGGTCATTCGTTGCTGCTGAGGGGTGAGCGTTTTCTCCGCAGCAGAAGCCGTGGACACCAGGAACAAGGTAGAAAGCAGGGTTACAACGAGGGTTAGTTTCATAGCACCATCCTTTTGTGAAGGTTCACACTAAGTCTGGTTCGTGGCGGGAAAAATACCACCCGGCGGAATAGGTTTCTGCCGGGTGGTGGTGTTATTTCAGTCCAAGAGCGTCTTTCATGGTGTAGAACAGATCCGTTTGATCCGTCAGGCCGACCACGTTTGCGGCATGCGGGCCATACGCAGCAATGCGCAGCTGTGTTCCGGTATGTTCCATAGAATCGCCTTCCGAGTTGCCGTAGCTCATCACCATCACCGCACCGTCTTTGGTATTGAGTGCCTGAGTCAGGCCAGGCGCTTTGGTATCCGGAGCCACAATCTGGCTGGCGTGGGCGTGGTCAGCGGTCACCACCACGAGAGTGTTACCGTCTTTCTTCGCGAACTCCAGCGCCTTCTGCACCGCTTCGTCCAGATCGACGGTTTCGCCAATCTGTCCGCACGGATTGGCCGCGTGATCTTGTTTATCGATCGACGCCCCTTCCACCTGCAGGAAGAAACCTTTCTCGCCTTTGCTTAATAAAGAAATGGCTTTATCGGTCATCTGCGCCAGCGTTGGGACGCTGTCGTCACGTTTCGGATTTGGGGTACAGGTTACGGCAGGTTTGTCGATATTGCCGTGGTAAGAGGCTTTTGGCCCTTCCCAGCGCACCGGCATGTTGCCATCGGAGAACAGACCGAGCAGAGGTTTATCCTGACCTGCGTCAGTAATAGCCGCCAGAGAAGCAGCATCGCTCACCAGTTGATAGCCGCGTGCCTGCGCTTGTTCACGCAGGGTTTTGCCCTGCCATTCGCCTGCCGTTGCGGTTTCAGCGAAGGTTTTTGCACCGCCGCCTAACGTGACATCTGCACGCGCATTCAGCAGCTGTTCGGTAATCGATCCTTTACCGCCCTTTTCCAGTGCATTAGTTGGACATTTTTCGCTGGTGACGGACGGACCGTAACATTTACGCGAGGTAACATGTGAAACCAGTGCGGCTGGCGTGGCATCTTGCAGTTCAGCAGTGGACACGTTACCCGTTGCCAGCCCGGCGGCTTTTGCCATCTCCAGAATGGTCTGGTGATCTTTTTCGTGAATATCGACGCCCAGTGCGCCGTTATAGGTTTTGACACCGGTGGTCCAGGCCGTGGCGGAGGCTGCCGAATCGGTCACGTAATCGGGTTTTCCGGTTTTTTTATCCAGCGCGTAATGGGTATATTGCCCGGTCAATGGCAGCGCATCGATGCCTTTGAAGAAGCCACCTGCACCTTCGGCATAATTTCGCGCGGCGGTGATTTCGGAATCACCCATACCGTCGCCAATCAGCAGAATAATATTTTTAGCGGGTTTCTCATTCAGCGACGCACGCAGCGCTTCGGTTTGATCTCCAGTCAGACGGCGTGCGCCACCCGGCTGCGTGATATCGCCCTGTGCAACACGATTATCCAGCACGCTGGTATTCGCGGTGTCCGCATGAATGACAGGGGTAAATAATAAGGGCATTAATGCGATGAAAAGTGCGCTCTGTTTCACTTTATTCTCTCCATGTAAAAATACATAAAAAATAAACAGAGCGACTATAAGAACTTCAGATGACAAATCTATGACAGGTTTTTAGATAGTGCGGCGGATTAACTGCGAGGATGCCGCAGCAACTTTTTTACGTATTGCTGTAGCATTTCGCTATCCTGAACCGGCACTTGAGAGTCGGGCCTGGCATCTTCCAGTGCGCCCTCGATACTTCGGATCAGCGCCTGCTGATCGGTCTGCGCCATCTGCCGTAGCAGCGCGGTGACCACTATTTCTAATGCTTCAACCTGGGCGACCAGTTCTTTTGACTCTTCTTCCTTTTGGGCAAGCTTAACCAGCAACTCTGCAATGAGATTTTTCATCGAGCTATTTCCTTATCAGGTTTTTGCTGACGGTATCATTACGGTCGATTAATGCAAAGAGGCGAAAAGTATTATCTTTATGAAAAAACACGCTATGTCGCAAATAACGATGATTTAGCCTCAGCGAAACGTTTTGCTATTATAAAAACTGATTTTTGGCAGCTAAATATTAGAAAGCAAGCGTCATTATTTTTGATAAAAACTTAACGCTTGCTTAATACATAATATATCTTCGCTAAATAATGCTCAGATGCTGATATTGTCTTCTTTTTGACGACGGCGGCGCAATGCAATTGCGAGTTGGATAACGTTGATTAGCACCACGACAGCCGTTGCCGCAAACACCCAGCGGAATCCCGCCATCGCAGAGACGGTTGCGCCCATCAGCGGACCGGCGACATTGCCAAGATACATAAACGACTGGTTATAGCCAAAGATGCGCCCGGTGACCTGATCGCTTGAGTATTTTACCAGCAGAGTTTGCACCGCAGGCAGCATCGCGCCATCGGCAAACCCCAGCATAAAGCGCAGCACGCCAAGCTGGAAAGGCGAGGTGACAAAAGACATCGCAAAAAACAGCACCACCGCGAAGATAAGCGTCGCCATTAATATTCGCGCTGTACCAATCCTGTCCCCGAGCTTGCCTAAACGGGGGGCCGAGATCAATGCTGACACGCCGGGCACGGCGGCAATCATGCCGCTGAGAAACGCGATATTATTGCTGTCCGGTGCCATCGATTTAATAAACAGCGCCAGAATCGGTCCAATTGACCCATTACACAGTTGAATCACCATCGTCGTCACAAACAGGCTGATCATCAGGCCGGGATACGGCAACGTGGCAAACACCGCTTTGCCGCTCAGACGATCGGCTTTGCTGACGGTCGGGCGCACGCCCTCTTTTATCAGGAAAAAGGTCACCAGAAAACTCACCACCAACAGCATCGCGGTGATGAAAAATACCGCCCGCAACCCGACGTGGTCAGCCAGGAAACCGCCCATCAGCGGGCCGCCAATCACACCGCTGATTTGCGCCGTGGAAAGCGTGCTTATCGCCCACCCGCTGCGCTCGCGCGGAACCTGGGAAGCCACCAACGCCATCGCGTTAGGAATATAGCCAGAGGTCAGGCCCATCAGGCCACGCAGTAAAAAGAGCTGCCAGACATTCGTCGCGTACGCCTGGAGCAATATCGCAATCGCCATCCCGAGCGACGCGCGCAGCAACATCAGTTTGCGCCCTTTTCGGTCTGCAAGGCTGCCCCACATGGGCGACACAATCGCGGAAACCAGGAAAGTAATACTGAAGGTCAAACCGGACCACATCGACAGCGCTTCGTGCGACGTCACGCCGAGCTGGGAAACATATAGCGGCAGGAAGGGCAAAATCTGGCTGATGGCGAGGCCGGTGAAAAAACAGCCAAACCAGACCGAGATGAGATTTACTTTCCAGGATTCCATAAGCGACACAATCTTCATTTTTAGGCGAATTCGCCGACAGATTAGCAAGTTACGTCAGATGACGTGGAACCAGAGATGCGGAGGCGAACATTTTGGTATTTTATCTCCCCAGTCATCCTATTTGTGAAACAAGTCACAAACTATCCTCTTTCAGCTGGTGAAAAATGCTTTAACGACAGAGGCCAAAACCGCGCATGCCAAGATGAAAATGGTTGGCGTGCGCGGCGTTATATTCCGGACCTAACCCGTTGCCATAATAGTCGCAGCTGGCACTGAGCAGCGCCCGCAACCACGGCTGCGTTTTCTCGTTACGCCAGCCTGGCAGAACCGTTACCTTCTGGCCGTCCGCCAGCTGAAACCCGCTGATATCCAGCGCATCGGCGGTGGCATGTTCGCTGCGCCGCGCATCGGGTCGGTGATAGATATTACGGCAGGCAAAACTCCCGAGATGCTCAACGCGCGCCAGTTCGCTGCCCATCATCGTTTTCGTAAGAGGCCGCGCCTGCTGCTGGATAAACAGCGCGGAACTCAAGGCCAGCGGACAGCTGGCGATAAAACTGCTGCTGAGCGTCACGGGGCCAAAGTTGCGCACCCGCACCACATCGCTCAGAGGACAATCCCCTGCGCTGTTAGCCATCGGCTGCGTCTGGATCAGCCGTTTCTGGTTCGCCTCTGACAGCAAACGGGTGCATGCCTCCGGCGTCAGGCGACGCAGTTTAAACTGGGTAATTTTACCCGGCGGATCGTCGAGATTTAGCGGCACAAAAGGATTGTAATACGACGGCAGCCAGCGATACCCCATCACCGCCGCTCCCGCAATTATCGCCCAGATAAGCAGACTTTTCCCTCGCACACGCCCTCCTCTTTTCTACCTCAAAACATTATGGCAGAAGGCGGGGAAACCCACCGGGCATCGTGGTATGTTATGGGCTTTGATGAGTCAGACTGGAAGAAAGTGAAGATGGCGAAGCAGCGGGTAGGAATTGTTTTTGGGGGAAAATCGGCAGAACACGAAGTGTCACTGCAATCGGCCAAAAATATCGTTGATGCGATTGATAAGAGCCGTTTTGATGTCGTTTTGCTGGGCATTGATAAGCAGGGACAATGGCACGTGAACGATGCCAGTCAATACCTGTTGAACGCAGACGATCCGGCGCATATCGCGCTCAATCCATCGGACATCAGTGTCGCCACCGTACCGGGCGTGGAGCAGGGCCAGCTGATTAACGCGGGCAATGCGCAAGCACTGACCCAGATTGACGTCGTGTTCCCGATTGTTCATGGCACACTGGGCGAAGATGGTTCCCTGCAAGGGATGCTGCGCATGGCGAATCTGCCGTTTGTCGGCTCTGACGTTCTCGGCTCCGCCGCCTGCATGGACAAAGACGTGACCAAACGCCTGCTGCGCGACGCCGGGCTGAATATCGCTCCGTTTGTGACGCTGACCCGCGCCAATCGCCAACATCACAGCTTCGCTCAAATCACCGCCCAGCTTGGGCTGCCACTATTCGTTAAACCGGCAAACCAGGGCTCTTCCGTTGGCGTCAGCAAAGTGGCCAGCGAAGCGCAGTTTACCGAAGCCGTGCGTCTGGCATTTGAATTTGATCACAAAGTGGTGGTTGAACAAGGGATTAAAGGTCGCGAAATCGAATGCGCCGTACTGGGCAACGAATTCCCACAGGCCAGTACCTGTGGCGAAGTGGTGCTGAACAGTGATTTCTACTCGTATGACACCAAATACATTGATGATAAAGGCGCGCAGGTTGTCGTTCCGGCGGTTCTCGATCCTGAAATCAATGACAAGATCCGCGCGATCGCCATTGAAGCCTATCAGGCGCTCGGCTGCGGTGGAATGGCGCGTGTCGACGTGTTCCTGACAGCCGAAAATGATGTGATCATTAACGAAATTAACACACTGCCCGGCTTCACCAATATCAGCATGTACCCAAAACTGTGGCAGGCCAGCGGTATCAGCTACCCGGATTTAATCACCCGTCTGATCGAACTGGCGCTGGAGCGTCACGCTGCTGACAGCGCCCTGAAAAGCTCGGTAAACGGTTAATCCGCTTTATCAGCGCTCTCCACATTTTCCGTCGTTGGCTCTTGCGGTCGACGGCGGATGATGAACCCCGCCAGCCAGAAACTGATTACCCACGTCACCAGCCCTACCGCATAGGTTTGCCAGCCTTTCGCTTCAAATCCGAGCAGCCCAACAACACCGTTAAGAATAAAAATCAGGCCAATCGCAAAGGCGTAATAATGCCAGTCACGGCGTAGTTTGGCAGACAGGTTCATGGCAACTCCGACAGAATAAAAAGCCATCCTCTCACAGTTTTCTTATTCGGTCTGTGGCGAATACGGAAATTCTTAAATGCGAATCAATTTAACTTAAGTCAGCAAACTGTGACGCAGGACAGAAATCGTTAAACCAGGAGAATTCCCTGGGCCAAATTACCACGATTCTGATATTGACAAATGCTATGACCTGTCAGACTCAGCTTGTACGACTGGCATATGGCCAGAGTGAAATAGCGGGAGGTCTTTATGGCAGACTTTACACTGACGAAGCCTATTTTTGGCGGCAAACATCCCAGATCTTCAACGTCGGGTAATATCGCCTACGCGCTGTTTGTGCTGTTCTGTTTCTGGGCAGGTTCACAATTACTGAACATTCTGGTGCATGCACCAGGCGTTTATGAACACCTGATGCAGGTTCAGGACACAGGCCGACCGCGCGTTGACATCGGATTTGGTGTGAGCACTATCTTCGGGCTCATTCCCTTCCTGGCAGGATGCGCTATCCTCGGCGCCATCGCCCTTGTGCTGCGCTGGCGTCGTTATCACTGACTTTTAGTTCAGTGACATGCAGCGCGCCCGGCGATCGTCCACACGTTTTGCGAACCACGCCGTGGTGAGATTACGCGTGATCTTCGGGCTTTCGAGCTGAATGCCCGGCAGAACCTCCCTTGGTAAAGCTTTGCCACTTTTCTGTTCCGCCAGCGTGTACACCTGCTGATAAAGTTCCGTTTTCTCGAACGCCAGACTATCCCCTTTTTCAAGCTGATGGCGGATTTCGCTGTTACTCATATCCAGCTTTATCGCCAGTTTACGCACGGCTTGCTCGGTTGTGCCCGCTTCACTGCTCCCATACGCAATGAGATCGCCATCTAAGGCGAGCTTCGAGCCCGTCGCGCGGTTCACGGCATTCTGGAAGGCGGCATTACGACTGGCGTACCACCCGGCGTTGAAATCGGCGAAGCGATACAGCGGGGCGCTGTAGTTGGCTGGATAATTCAGCAAATGATACGTTCCAAACCACAACCCGCCGCGAAGCGAGAACACTTCCTGACGCACGGTTCCGTCGATTTTCCACGGATACCCGCTTTTATGCTTCTCGGCAAAATCGATGCTGACCTGCATCGGCCCGCCGGTATGTACCGGGTTCAGCGAACCAAACAGCTTCTGCCCCATCGGCACCATATCGATAAAATCATCGAAAATGGCGCTCAGTTGTTTCTCGGTTTTGACTGTATCCAACCGTTCGCTGTAGCTTTTACCGTTAGGCGATGTGATTTTGAGGGCCGTATGCACCAGGAAGATCGGGATGTGCATTTTTTCCGCACGTCGGTCGATCTCTTTCCAGGCAATTTTGTTGAGTCCTGGCACCGCCGGATCGGATTGGTACATAGATTCTTGCTGTGCCACCGCCAGCACCGAGCAGATGTTCTCCTCAGTCGGGGCGATTTTCTGGCTCTCGAACGTCTTCGCCAGCACAATCGCCCAGTCATCGCGATCCTTCACGCTGGCGGGCATTTTCTGGCGAACCACGCTTGCCACATCGACGGGCTTTTCGCCCTTTTTCAGCGGCGCAGCCCCTTTGTCGGCGCATCCGGCCAGCACAAAGGCGGCCAGCAGTGATAACGGTAACCCGCGTGGTACGGCAAATGGCATAGCAACTCCCTGTTTTACCCTAATGTATTGGTCACTTCCTGAAGGTTCTGATCGTCCAGCTCGCGCTCAAAACTGCGCAGACGTTTGTAGATCGACATCAGCTCAACCAGCGTCGTCCATGAGGCAATCAGATACTGGAACGAACCGCGAACCTGACCAAAAACGTTGGTTATCTGCGTCATCAGACCGAGCGTAATCGTACCTGCAACAATCGACGGGAACAGCAGGAACAAACCGAAAACGTTATCGACCTGCAAATATAATATGCGGGCGATATTGAAATACATGTAGTGGAAATAAAGTCGGAAATAGTTACGACGCACCGCGCCAAACAACTCACGTACCGTCGGAGGCGAGGCGCGATTCGCGTCATCTTCACCGTAGACCAGTTCTTTACGATAAGCCGCTTCCACGCGCTGATTTTTAAACTCCAGCCCCGGCAGTTTGATCCCGACAGCCGCCAGCAGCCCTGTACCCATCAGCGACCAGACGATGGCCGCAATCACCAGACCGTACGGCAGGTGGCCAACAATAGGCAGCTCAGGGACATGCGCCGAGAGGGTGACCAGCACCGGAAGGAAGGCAATCAACGTCATGATGGCGTTGATGAAACTCACACCCATATCTTCAAGCGTCGAGGCAAAACGCATTGTATCTTCCTGCACACGCTGCGCGGCACCTTCGATATGACGCAGCTGCTGCCAGTGCGCCATATAGTGTTCGTTCATTGCGGTACGCCAGCGGAAAACATAGTGGCTGACGAAGAAATTATTCATTACACCGATAATCACAGCAATCAGCGCGATGCCGAGGAAGATGCCCACTTCATGATAAAACTGATTGATGGTGACCTTATGCGGCGAACTGAGTGCAGTCTGAATCAGATCGTAGAACGGTGCATACCATGCGTTGACCGCGACACCCACTTCGACCAAAAACCAGGTGACGAAGATGATGAGTGATGTCCCGAGAATCGACCAGTATTGCCAGAGGTGCGGCGAATACGTAAACCAGAACAAGGCAAATATCCCTACGCATACTGCATAGTAGGCGTAAAACAGCAAATAGCTGAGCGACCAGAAACGCGCGGCACTGATAGGAACATCACCCGTTGCACCGGTCAGGCGCTCAATCCACGCTCCACCACCCGCCTGCCAGAAAATGACGGCGATTAATGCCCAAATAAACGCCGAGAGGAAAAATGGCCCCGGCTTTGGGAAAAAAGACTTAAACATTGTGCTTCCTTCTTGTTGTTATGGCGTTGCTGTGTTCAACAAAATACCACACGGAAAACCTGCTACGCGCCGCTCACCGGCGCGTGCGAAAAAATAGACCCGTGGTTTATAGGTTAGTTCGCCTGCCACTCTGCGAGAATTGTTTCGGTGAGTTTCACCGTTGGTGGGTTGTCCGGCGCGGTGAGGGTTCGCCAGACCTCGTTATAGTGGTTAATCAGCACCTGAGCCTCTGCCGCCGGGCGATCCGCGGTGGTGTGCGCATCTTTTGCGACGGTGATGTGATATCCCCGACTGACGCCATTTTTAAGAGTGGTATCGACGCAGTAATCGGTCGCACAGCCACAGATAACAAAATGTTGAGTATTCAATTGCGTTAATAACGCGTTGAGCGAGGTGTGATAGAACGCATCGCAGGCGGTTTTTGTGACATAAAACGCCCCCGCAGGCTGATGCAGTTCGGGCAGTAATGTAAAGCCATCACTCCCCTCTTCCAGTCCACCCGCCTCGGTATGCTGAATGAAAATGACTGTGTCAGCGCCGCGCGTGAGCTGATTGATTCGTGAAACGCATTTCTCGCGCTGAATACGCGGCGTGGCAAATACCCCCTGCTGCATATCGACCACCATAACCACTCTTTTACCCGACATCACCGCCTCCGAAAAAATTGATTCGCAAGTCCTATCATAAGCCCGATGTCACAAAACAGGAGACAGATTGCAACGAAATTGTTCTTATTTACCCGTGGTTACGTTTTTCCCGCTATCGTTATGCAATTCGGCCCATTGCACCGCGTCGTTTAGTAGTATAAATACGCATTACTTCCTCATTCACTTCATGGATGCTTTTCGTTGAAACGTTGTCTGCTTTCTTTCGCCGCGCTGTGTGCGGTGAGCATATCCACTGTTCAGGCTGCCCAGCCGCTGACAGCACCCGCTTTCGCTTCCGATATTGCCGATCGCTACGCCAATCTTATTTACTACGGCAGCGGCGCTACGGGGATGGCGCTGGTTGTTATTGATGGTAATCAGCGCGTATTTCGCAGTTTTGGTGAAACGCGTCCAGGCAGCAATGTCCACCCACAGCTAGATTCGGTTATCCGTATTGCGTCTTTGACCAAACTGATGACCAGCGAAATGCTGGTGAAGCTGCTCGATCAAGGTGTGGTGAAACTCAACGATCCATTAAGCAAATACGCACCACCGGGTTCACGGGTTCCGTCTTATCAGGGGACACCCATTAATCTGGTGAATCTGGCAACACATACCAGCGCCCTGCCGCGTGAGCAGCCGGGAGGAGCGGCGCATCGTCCTGTTTTCGTCTGGCCGACGCGTGAGCAGCGCTGGAATTACCTAACAACTGCGACGCTGAAAACGGCGCCAGGTGCTCAGGCTGCCTATTCCAACCTTGCGTTTGATCTGCTGGCCGATGCGCTGGCGACAGCCTCAGGAAAACCATATACCCAGCTGTTTGAAGAGCAAATTACGCGGCCACTGGGAATGAAAGACACCACCTTTACGCCATCACCCGATCAGTGCAAACGATTGATGGTCGCGGAGAAAGGGGCCAGTCCGTGTAATAACACGCTCGCGGCTATTGGCAGCGGAGGTGTCTACTCCACGCCTGGCGACATGATGCGCTGGATGCAGCAGTTCCTCTCGTCAGATTTCTATGCGCGTAGCAATCAGGCTGATCGTATGCAGACCCTGATTTATAAACGCAATCAACTTCATCGCGTCATTGGAATGGATGTTCCTGGGAAAGCTGATGCACTCGGCATGGGCTGGGTCTATATGGCTCCCAAAGATGGACGACCGGGTATCATTCAGAAAACAGGCGGTGGCGGGGGATTCATCACCTATATGGCGATGATCCCGCAATCGAATGTGGGGGCCTTTGTGGTCGTGACCCGTTCGCCAAACACCCGTTTTATCAATATGAGTGATGGGATCAATAATTTGGTCACCGAACTGAGCGGAAATAAAGCTCAGGTTGTTCCCGCGTCCTGACCGATTTAGTATTCAGCGGGCAAACGGTTGATACTGACCAGTTTGCCCCTGTTCATATTAATATAATTTCCCTGACGTAATGCAGACAGAACTTCCGCGACAACAGAACGTGAAATACGTGTACTTCGCTGAATATGATTCATGACGCCAATTTTTGAGCGCAGTGTTTCATCCCATTCAGCCATATCCATTAGCATTGCGCGAATCTGGCTGTATGAATTATTGCCAACTAATTGCATATCACGTCGGGCTAATATTCTGTTGATCCAGGAAAGCCAACAAAATGCGTCCTGCCAAAGATAAGAGTTTTGAATAAGCTGACGCGCAGTGGCAGCCGGAAGATAAAAACCGGTGCTGTTTGCTTGCGCTACCATCGTATATTTCTGCTGATTTTCCATCATCCCTGCCGTCAGACCTAAGATGAAAGGCGTTGTGACGATGCCAATAAGCAGGTCATCTGACTGACGGTGAATTTCAACTATTCCTGTTTGTATTACAAAGGTGTGATGCTCTTTCTCAAAACATTCGTGGTAAATAATTTGCTGTGCAGAGGCTTTAAAGGGTGTACTTTCGGCTTTCAGGCATTGTTCGAGCCGTTTAAATTCACAAAGGGGTTTCGCATCCGGATTCATTCAGACCTCAAGCTATCCGTACTTATCGGTTCTGTTTCATTTTTATCGTTATAGTTTTAAAAAGCGGGGAGAACACTCTCCCCGCAATTCAGGCATTACCAGGTATATTTCACGCCCAGATTTGCTCCCCAGTTTTGGTCGACATCACCGCCACCGAGATAGTTAGCTTCCGTATAAGTGCTGAAGTTTTTGGTGAAGCTGAACTGAGTGCCAAGGCCTACGCGAACAGCAGAACCTTTCACACCATTGTCGATGCTGTCACCGTTGACATCTGCATCGTTGCTGGAGTCGTCATAAACGTATGCCAGCGTGAAGTGCGGAGTCAGGGCCTGATCGCCACCGTAGTTGAAGGTGTAACCTGCATCAATACCCGTTTCATAACGCATGCTGTCGTATGACTGACCATCCATGCGCATGTCGTTGCTGAGCTGGTAATCGTCGCCAGACTGGAACAGACCTGATACAGCAGCGTACGGTGTGACGTAGGCAGAGGTATTTGGTTTCCAGTCATAACCCAGTTTCAGACCAAAGCCCCAGGCGTCAGACGTGGTGTTACCGTCTACATACTGGCCATTGCTCATGGTGGCGGACAGATCGTTGTTAAAGCGGGTGTAGCTCAGGGAACCATCGACAAAGACATCGTTAGCAAAGTACGCGGATGAGTAGATCATCGCTGTCTGGCTATCCTGATCAACCTGACCAGAGTGATCGCTCACGTCGCCTTTTGCGAAGCCTGCCGCACCACCGAGGATCCATTTAGCGTTGTTACCGTCAATCTGCGTATCCAGACCGACCATCACGCCGTTAACATCCTGATCGTAATTGATTTCGCCGTTATCACCGTCGAAGTTGCCACCGAAGTAGCTCACCCATGCGCCACCTTTATCTGCCAGGCCATGACGACCGTTGGTCAGACGGGTGCCAACGGCATCCTGCTCCAGGTTCCAGATATTGGTGTTGGCAGACGGAATGCTCAACGCCATATTGGCGTAGTCAGTCAGCTCTTCCTGATGCAGAACCACGGTGTCGCCCTGCTGCTGCGCTTTATAGGTATAAGCGCCCAGATCGGCTTTGTTGGCTGCGGTGAAGGTGGCCTGTGTACCGGCATCGTTGTCATAAACGCGAATGACTTCATTGCCTTTATAATCAGCAACCGAACCTGCGCCTGTTGCGTTGTCGATACGCACTTTGTAGTTACCTGCGACTTCGCCGTTCACCGCCAGGTGACCGTCGGAGTTCAGCGCAACCACGCCGTAGTCGTATTCAGCTTTGCTCTTATCGTTGGTGGTCTCACGTGCGTTGTTCAGATCGGAGTTCAACACGTAATCACGGCTGGCGACATTCAGCACACCGCCATCTGTCAACACCATGCTGTGCGTATCAACCTGGCCCAGACCCAATGCCAGCTCAGCACCGTTATCCACGGTAATGGTGTTGGCATAGAGTTCAGCTGTCTCTTCGGTCAGCCCAGCGCGGCTGTAGCTGTCCAGGTAGAGGCTGTCTGTTGCTACGCCACCACTGTCACCGATGTTCAGCGAAGAACCATTAGTCAGCGTGATGCTATCAGCAAGAAGACCTGAGTTTTCAACGTTAACCTGCGACTGGTTATTTACCGCCAGCGTGTCAATATTAGAAACTTTACGCGTATCCCACTCAGAAGCATTATCCAGGGTCACATTGAACAGGCCGCTCTGATAAACGGCTTCGCCAGCGACATGGGCATTGGCATCGAAGGTCGAATCCGGCCAGATACTGTTCGGGGAGAGAGTGGTCCAGTCTACGTCGGTATAACCCTGGCCGTACATTTGTGCGGTGCCGATAGCCTCAACGCTTGACTGTGCTGCCCCCACCCACTTGCTGCCGTTGGTTAAGGTGACATCCAGTTTATCGGTACCATCCCAGCCGTTGGTAGTTGGGTTATAGATGCCGTCGTCAGTGGTATCAGTTTGCGGATCGCCGTTTTCGTAGAAGTTATTATCGAAAGTACTCTTGAACAGAATATCGCCGGTGACGGTTGAATGATCAAACGTCGCAGTGGTCTGCATCGCGTTGTCAAAGCGGTTTGATGGTTCTGCGAAAGTGCCTGATACAATAGTATCGGAGAGAGTGCCTGATGTAACAATTAACGCCGCATCATCCTCCTCAGTGGCGTTAGTTTCGCCGTAGTCACTCGGCTTCGCACTTTGACCGTAAAAACCGTTGGTTCCCAGATCGCTGTATGCACCAGAAGTCAGCACTGAATCTTTCACCACCAGCGTGTCAGTAAAGACGTGGCTGTTATTGGCAACACCTTCGGTGCCATCATACGGCGTATTATCAACCTGCTGATAACCCTGCGTCAGCGTAATACCGGCGACGTGGGAGTTATTCTGGATAACGATGTCGGATTCTTCATCCAGTGTGATCGCGTTACCCAGCCCATAGGTGTCCAGGTAATGCGTTTCTGTTTTATCGCCATCAACCACGTCATAAGCATAATGCTCATAAGTATCATTGATAGTAGAATTATCTACCGTCAGGCTGAATCGGTCGTATTGCGAATGCACCGTACCATCTTCATCCGTGCCATCGGCGCATTCCGTGGTCATGCACTTCGAGGTAATCATTCCATTGATGGTGCTATTAGAAATGCTTAAAGCATTCGCACGACCATTGATACCATCATCAAGATAGTAAGTGGAAATAACACCATTAACTGTTGATTTATTGATGACGGGATAAATGTCGCCATCATGCGTGGCATCCGAAGTGCCCCAGTCTGCATAGCCATAATACCAGGGTGTGGTGGCCGTATTATCATAACCAAAAGTATTATATGTCGTACCGGATACATCTTTAGCATTAGCCTGAGAAGCGATAGCCAGTGTGCACGCTAATGCAATTTGAGATACAGCGAGTTTCTTTTTCCATGTTTGCATTGAGTCATCCCTCCTCAGGGACGTAAACAAGTTTGTCCGTAAAACGCAAGTGCAACAAAATTTATTGCGGAGCGAATTATGCAGTGTCACTTCCAAAAGGTTCAATGAATGATTCGATTAAGTCCGTATCCAGACAATTAACAAAAAAACGCCATGCAAAAATAAACCTAAAATGGCAACGCATTATAAATACAGCGAATTAATTAAGGTAAATAATATCTTAAATGACAAATTAATGACTAATGCAATACGTCAGAAAAATGCCATCAAAGGAAATAAGAAGCACCATGAATAAATTAACCACAAAGAAACAATTCGCCAGAAAATAAACATCCCGCCTTTTATATGACTTAACTGGCAACACTCTACGGCACATTAATCACAACGTCCGGTAACAAAACGACCACTTTCGTAAAACAGCCAGCGGTCATTTCAGGTACACTACTCAGCATTGTTCTCCAGACATCAGGCATCCCATGACCGATTTAATTGCACGTCCCCGTCGCCTGCGCAAATCCCCTGCGCTACGCGCTATGTTTGAAGAGACAACACTCAGCTTAAACGATCTGGTGTTGCCGATTTTCGTTGAAGAAGAGATCGATGATTACAAAGCCATCGACGCCATGCCGGGCGTGATGCGTATTCCGGAAAAGCATCTGGCGCGTGAGATTGAACGCATCGCCAACGCCGGTATCCGCTCAGTGATGACCTTTGGGATCTCGCACCATACGGATGCCACCGGCAGCGACGCTCTGAAAGAAAACGGTCTTGTGGCGCGCATGTCCCGCATCTGCAAAGAGACCGTGCCGGAAATGATCGTCATGTCCGACACCTGTTTCTGCGAATACACTTCTCACGGCCATTGCGGCGTGCTGTGCGACCACGGTGTCGATAACGACGCCACCCTGATCAACCTCGGCAAACAGGCAGTGGTTGCCGCCGCAGCCGGAGCTGATTTCATCGCGCCATCGGCAGCGATGGACGGACAAGTGCAGGCGATACGCCAGGCGCTGGACGCGGCGGGTTTCACCGACACCGCCATCATGTCCTACTCCACCAAATTTGCCTCTTCGTTCTACGGCCCGTTCCGTGAAGCCGCCGGAACCGCACTGAAAGGCGATCGTAAAACCTATCAGATGAATCCGCTTAATCGCCGCGAAGCGATCCGTGAATCTCTGCTGGATGAAGCCCAGGGCGCAGATTGCCTGATGGTGAAACCTGCCGGGGCGTATCTCGATATCCTGCGCGACATCCGCGAACGTACCGAGCTGCCGCTGGGTGCCTACCAGGTGAGCGGTGAATACGCGATGATCAAATTCGCCGCCCAGGCAGGTGCAATTGATGAAGAAAAAGTGATCCTCGAAAGCCTGGGCGCAATCAAACGCGCCGGTGCGGATCTGATCTTCAGCTACTTCGCGCTGGATCTGGCCGAGAAGAAAATCCTGCGTTAATTCGCCGTTGTGCCGGGTGGCGGCTTCGCCTTACCCGGCCTACGTTCCCGCCTCATTAAACTTCACCAAACTGCAATACAAACGACATCTGGCACTTCTACTGTCTGGGCAAGACGACAGGAGAAACCAGCATGTTCAGTCTCGATAGCGTTCTTGACGATCTTTGGCCTCAGGCGAGGCCCGCGCCCTGGCAAAAAAGCCTGTTAAAAAGGCTGTTTTACGGACAAGAGTTCCAGCAGTTCGCAGCAAAACACCGCCACCTGAAAGGAATTGATATGGTGGAGCAGGTTCTGGAACACTTGGATATTCTCTGCACGACCTCCGCGCACGACCTCGAACAAATCCCCGAACACGGCCCGCTGATCATTATCGCTAATCACCCCACCGGCACACTTGATGGCCTGGCGTTGCTGTATGCCATCTCCCGCGTTCGTCGCGATGTGAAAGTGGTCACCAACCGGATGCTGACGCACCTCGAACCACTCAGCTCGCTGTTTATTCCGGTAGATAATATGGGCGGCAAAACGGCGAAATCGTCGTTGGTGATGATGGAAAACCAACTGCAAAATGCGGGTGTGCTGATCTTCTTCCCGGCGGGCGAAGTCTCACGTCCGACGCGCAAAGGGATTCGCGATAAAAAGTGGCACTCAGGTTTTATCAAATTAGCCAGCAAGCTGCGCGTGCCGCTGCTGCCGGTCCATATTCAGGCGCATAACAGCCTGCTGTTTTACGCCAGCACGCTGGTATCACCGACGCTCTCAATGCTGCTGTTAATGCAACAGATGTTCCGTCGTCGCCACAGCACCTTGCCGATCAAAATCGGCCAGCAGATTGCCTGGAGTCAGTGGTTTAGCGCCCCCCTTTCGTCGCGTGACATGGCCGAGCAGTGTCGCCAGCACGTGATACGTCTTGGTAAGGGATTACCTGGCATGTTCAAAACACAGTGCGCGATTGCCCGCCCAGAAGACAGGGCCACGCTGAAACGTGAACTGTCGCAGGCCGAATGTCTCGGCAAGACCGCCGATGGTAAAGGGATTTATCTGTGGCAGCGCAACGGGCAAGAAGACGCACCATTGCTGCGCGAACTCGGACGCTTACGTGAAATCGCCTTTCGCGCGGTGGACGAGGGAAGCGGCAAACGCCGCGACACCGATGGTTATGACGATGACTATCTGCATCTGATTCTGTGGGACGAAGAGGATCTCGAGATCGTCGGCGCATACCGCTTTATGCCGACCGCCCGGCAGATAGAACAGCGCGGGCTGGACGGTCTGTACAGCTATAGCCTGTTCCATTACGACGACAACATGCAGGACGTGCTGGAGCATGGCATCGAACTGGGCCGCAGCTTTATTCAGCCGCGCTACTGGGGCCGTCGGGGTCTGGATTATCTATGGTCCGGGATTGGGGCCTATCTGGCGCGGTATCCGCAATATCGCTATCTGTTTGGCCCGGTCTCGATTTCCGGCGGGCTGCCTCCCGACGCGCGGGATCTGCTGGTGGCCTTTTACCGCCTGTGGTTCCCCGCCAGTCATCCTCTGGCCGCCTCGCGTCAGCCGTATCCGGCATCGTTGCCCGATGTCCTGGCACAGTTTGGCGGCGTGGATTACGTCGAAGATCTGACAAAATTGAAATCGCTGCTCGGCAATTTGGGCTGCGGCATTCCTCCGCTCTATGAACAGTATTCCGAACTGTGTGAACCGGGCGGCGTACAATTTATCGATTTCGGCAGCGACCCGGCGTTCAACAACTGCGTGGATGGGCTGGTGCTGGTGGATTTATGCTATCTGAAGGCGAATCGGTATCAGCGGTATATAGAGGTACATTTGCGGTGATTTTTCGCCCGGTGGCGCTGCGCTTACCGGGCCTACCAAACCGTAGGTCGGGTAAGGCGCAGCCGCCACCCGACACCATTACGACGCACGAAAGAAAGGCTTATCCCCCAGTATCGTCGCCCGCTGCATAATCCGGCGCTGCGGCAGATAATCCGCATTAGCGTAATGCTGCGTCACGCGGTTATCCCAGATCGCCAGATCGTTTTGCTGCCAGCGCCAGCGCACCTGGAACTCCGGTTTCGTCACATGAGCAAACAAGAATCCTAACAGCGCCTCGCTCTCTTTCTCCGTCAGATCCACAATGCGCGTGGTAAACCCTTCGTTCACAAACAACGCCTGCTTGCCCGTCACCGGATGGGTGCGCACCACCGGATGCAGCAGCGGCGGGTGTTTCGCCACCGCCTCCTGCCAGCGCCGATGCTCTTCTTCGCTTTTGCGGTACTTATATTCCTGGAACGATTTCTTGAAATCGTGCTCCGCCTGCAAACCGCTCAGCAACTGCTTAAGCGGGGCCGACAGCGCTTCGTACGCGGCAATCCCACTGGTCCACAAGGTATCGCCCCCAGTTTCCGGCAGCAGTTTAGCCGCCAGAATTGCGCCTGCGGGCGGCGTCTCGATAAAGGTCACGTCGGTGTGCCAGTTATCGTTATCCGGCGGATTATCGTTATGGGTATCCAGCACGATAATCTCCTCCACCCCTTCGGCATGCGGATAGACCGGGTGAATATGTAAGTCGCCAAAACGCAGCGCCAGAGCGCGTTGCTGCTGCGGCGTCACCGCCTGCTCGCGTAAAAACACCACCTGATGGCGCAGCACCGCATGATACAGCTGCTCGAACTGGTTATCACTCAGCGGACGCGTCACGTCGAGGCCAGAAATCTGCGCGCCAATGTACGGTCCCAGCGGGGTAATGGTCAGACGTTCACTCATTGTATTTCTCCATGCCAGGGCGTCAGGCGGCGCTGTAACGCACGCAGCCCCAGTTCTAAACTAAAGGCAATCACGGCGATCACCGCGATCCCTGCCAGCACCACATCTGTCGCCAGAAACTCGCCTGCCGACTGCACCATAAAGCCAAGCCCGCGCGTGGCGGCAATCAGCTCTGCCGCCACCAGCGTTGACCAGCCCACGCCTAAACCAATGCGCAAACCGGTTAAAATCTCCGGCAGCGCGCCGGGTAAAATCACAAACCACAGCACCTGCGCGCGGCTGGCTCCCAGCGACTGCGCCGCGCGGATCCGTACCTGCTGCGCGCTCTTCACCCCAGCCAGCGCCGACATAGCAACTGGGGCAAAAATCGCCAGATAGATCAGCAGGATCTTCGAGGTCTCCCCGATACCAAACCAGATAACCATCAGCGGCAGATAGGCCAGCGGCGGTACTGGTCGATACAGCTCAATCAGCGGATCGAGGATCCCACGCACCGTCGGGCTGAGTCCCATCGCAATCCCTACCGGGATGCCGATAATCACCGCCGCCAGCAGCGCCACCAGAATGCGCCCCAGGCTCGCCGCAAGATGCTGCCATAAGGTCGCATCCATAAAGCCCTGCGGCCCAGCGATGGAGATCAGTTTCGTCAGCACCAGCCCAGGACCTGGCAGAAACAGCGGGCTGACCCACTGCTGCGCCGCGACGACCCACCAGATCGCCAGCAGCACCAGCAACGTGCCTGCGCTCAGGGTGATCTGACGGGAAAATGGCCAGCGGAAGGTGAAGCGTTTTCCGGCCCGTTTTTCGCTAAAGACGATGCTCATGAGAACGCCTCCCGCTGCTCAAACACACGGCTCAGCACGTATTCGCGTTGAGCGATAAACTGCGGATCGGATTTGATGCTGCGCACCGGCTCTCCCGCGACAAAGCGACGGGCAAAGTCCAGGGGCAGACGTTCCAGCACCCGGCCCGGCCCCGGAGAAAGCAGCACCAGTTCGGTCGCCATAAACACCGCTTCTTCGATGTCATGGGTAATCAGCAGCACCTGCTTGCCGGTCTCGTGCCACAGGCGCAGCAACAAGGTTTGCATCTGTTCACGAGTAAAGGCGTCCAGCGCGCCAAAAGGCTCGTCCAACAGCAACAGCTGCGGATTCGCCGCCAGCGCGCGGGCAATACCCACTCGCTGACGCTGACCGCCGGAAAGCTGCCAGATGAAGCGCTTTTCCGCCCCTTCAAGCCCGACTTTTTTCAACATCTGGCGTGCCGTTTCCAGGCGCTGCGCGCGCTCAATACCCGCCAGTTGCAGACCGAAAGCCACGTTCTCCTGCACGTTGCGCCAGGGCAGTAATCCTTCGCTCTGGAAGACCACGCCGCGCTCAGCGCCGGGACCTTCCACTCGTTTTCCTTCCAGTTGAATGGTGCCGTGCTGATACGGAACAAACCCGGCGATCAGATTAAGCAGCGTGGTTTTTCCGCAGCCAGATGGCCCAAGCACCACCAGTAGCTCACCGCTGTCCAGCGTCAGATTGATATCATCCAGCGCGGGCTTCCCGCCGTAGCTGGCGGACAGGTTTGTAATTTGCAGCATCACGGCCTCCGGTTACTTCACAAAACGATCGGTCACGAACTGGCTGTAATCCGCCGCCACCGCAGGCACTTTGCCCTGCTCTTTCAGGAACCCGGCGGTGTCGACAATCGCTTTATTCACCGGGCCTGAAAGCTGCTGCACCTGTTGCGCAGGCGTCAGGTAGGTATTGCCTTTCACCAGCCCCGGAACATCTGATTCAGGGACCCCACTCAGGCGCGAGAGTTTTTCCAGATTCGCGGGCTGTTTCAGCCATTCGTCCGGATTTTCGATATACGGCTGCTGGGCGTCGATGGCGCTTTTAGCGAAGGCTTTCACCACCTCAGGATGCTTCTCGGCGAAGTCCTTGCGAACCACCCACACATCCAGCGTCGGCGCACCCCACTGACCCACTTTTTCCGAGTCGGTCAGCACGGTGCCATCTTTTTCCAGTTCGTTCACTGCCGGCGCCCAGACATAGGCTCCATCAATATCGCCACGCTGCCAGGCCGCGATAATCGCCGGTGGCTGCAGGTTCAGAATCTGCACCTGACCGGGTTTGATCCCCCAGTGTTTCAGCGCCGCCAGCAGGCTGTAGTGGGTGGTTGAGATAAACGGCACCGCGATGCGCTTGCCGATCAGATCTTCAGGTTTGGTGATGTTTTTCTTCACCACCAGCGCTTCGGAGTTCCCGAGCTGTGAGGCGAGAAGGAACACTTCAATCGGCACCTGCTGGCTGGCTGCCACGGCCAGCGGGCTTGAGCCGAGATTGCCGATTTGCACGTCGCCAGAAGCTAACGCCCGCACGATGCTCGCGCCGCTGTCGAACTTACGCCAGTCAACTTTTGCCCCGCTCTCTTTGGCAAAGGTGTTGTCCGCCTGAGCGACTTTCGCCGGTTCAGCGGAGGTTTGATACGCGACGGTCACATCGACCGCCTGCGCCTGAAATGCCCACAGCGCCAGAGCGCCGAGTAAGGTAATACGCGATGAAATTGCCATAGTGTCTGCTCCCCTCTCATTGTTATGGGAGCAGTATTTCTGGCGCCGGAATTTTGATAAAGGAATAAAAAAGAATCTGTCATTCCAAACAGTTTTTAGATAAAGAAATGCAAAGCAAAGTGAAAAAACAGATAACCCGATTCATCCGCGCAGCCAGGTGACAGGCAGAAGGTATTGCCGGTTAAGCAGATCGTGGCGAAGCACATACAGGCAAACCGTATAGAAATTTTTGGCATTTAATCTCTGGCACATTTTGTCGCGTAATTTATAGACCTGTTTATAGGAGCAACACAGCCGTTCGGCGATCTCCTCAACGTCTATATCCGCCAGTAAGCTCCTGATTAACGTCGTCTCGCGCTCATTGATTTCAACATAAATTTTCCGCTGCCATTTATCGGCAGAAAACGTTTCAAGCTCGCTCAGAATGTCGTAGGCGATCTGTTCCCCGGGGGATTTCATGTCGACAGCGTTATGTCGTCTTTGCATCGGTGATATCTGACAGGTTTCGCTCTCCATTTTCAGGACCAGCGCTTTGGTTTTATCGAACAGAGCGGATAACCATGAATAGACATTTTCGAGATAACGTAGAGAAATCCGGCTATCTATTAACACCAAACATTCGCTGGAATGTTCTTTTGAATAAATAATCTCCTGCAAATGACGAACCGGCAGGAATTGCTTTATTCCATCGTACAAATAGTTATCTTTTGTTATTAAAACCATTGAAGACATTCGATTACACCATCAAGCTTAAATCATTCAGAAAAAGGCACAGGAGAACGCTGGCCCTTGATATTCAAAGGGCCAGGACAGGCAATTATCAATGAAAACTAAGAGACACTGCGTTATTCAGTTTTAGCGCATACCAATACGGTTCGCCGTAAATCGCTAATACTCCAGATTTCGTTGTGTAATTCCCTAACTTTAAAGAAAAACACTTTTTGTGCCGAGGTCAGTTTTTGTGACAGGAATTCAGGCAAGGTTTCGCCACTGTTTTTATCAATTCCTTCGCGCTGGAATTCGACAAAGGCGTGGTTACTGTCGTCGGAATATCGTAGCCGCACATAGCGATCGACGATATAGCGTTTATCACCGTAATTCACCACTCCATACTCGGTAATATAGCTGCGGGCATCCGGGACAAAATGAACCACGAGATGAATTCTGGCATCCAGTTTTTCCTCGTTACTGTCCATCGTAAGATGGATATCGGCGGTACAATCGAGATCGCTTTTGCTCTTCGGTACGTAGAGCAGCGCTGCCACAAACAAAATAATTAGCGCCGCAACAAGACTAATCACCTTTAGTCGTGATGTAGTTTTTACATTCACCCAGAGCCCCTTTCACATCCAGCGTGCATTTTGCGACAATGATTTCAAGAAGGTCCGTTTTTTCATGGAGCTTACTGTCATCGTAATAAATGTTATGTGGGGTCGCGCATTTCTGTAATAACCTCTCGCCTTTACCTTCCGCGAAATAGCGTTCGACACGATTCACATTGACGTTATTGAAATAGTATATTTTACAGGCATTCACTTGTTTATAAAAAATGACCTCTTCGCGCTTAGAAAAAAAATTGAGATACAGCGCGACCACGACGGCAATAATCATCATCAGGGTTGCGCCAGCGCCTATCAGCCAGCTCTTATTGACACCCGGCTCCTTATCTGGCTGAGAAATGGCTTGCATCACCATATAGTCTCTGGATTTCTCATTAAATTGCAGATCGTCAAGCATCAATACAAATCCCTGTTTGGGGATAGTTTTCAGCACATCGTGGATGTCGAACTCTGAAAAAATCTTACGCAATATGCTGACATTATTGTTCAGGCTATTGCTCGAGGGCGTCAATCCAAAATCTCCCCACACCTTCTGCAAGAGATCCTCTCGCGTCATGAGCTTATTATTATTCTCCAGAAGGACCAGTAAAAGCCGACACGCCGGATTGGAAAGCAAATGCTGATCTTTATCATCCGAAATCGTCCTCTCCGCCACTTTGAAAGAGACCTTTTTGTTTATTATAAAATGCATAGCACTGTCACCAGCTCCAATATTAATCCACACTTTTTATGGCGATAATGCCAATGACTATTTTAGCGTATATGAATAAGGGTGACAAAACGCCAGGAAATTAACCAAACTAATAAACCACATTCTTCCGATGGTAATATTCAATTCAGGCCGCAAGGTATTGTTGTAATTGCGTTTTACTTAGTGCATTTGAAAATAGATAACCCTGTTGGATCTGAATTCCCATTTCACAAAGTGCCTGAGACTGGCACGCTGTTTCAACGCCTTCAGCGATGACATCCATTTTTTGCGATTGGGCCAGCCCGGCAATCAGAGAAATAATCGACGCGGAACGCGCGCCTGATGATAATCCCTCGACAAATAAACGGTCGATTTTTAATCCATCAACATTAAATTGCTCAATGCAATTCAGGTTTGCACAGCCGGTGCCAAAATCATCAAAATAGACAGCAACATCCGCCAGCTGTAATTTCAGAATCGTTCCTGCCACTTCCGGTGTATTCGCCAGGGGCTGCGATTCGGTCACTTCCACCACCAGGCGATATTTTTCCAGCGGCAGAGCGGCAAGAAACGAGAGCGTATCGAAAACAAAACCGGGCTTTTCAATTTGTGACGGGCTGGCGTTAAAAGAGAGATGTAATCCGTCCGGCAGCAGCGAATCCAGTTCATTAATATCTTCGGCCACCTGGCGCAGCAGATGCTGGGTCATTTCTGGCATCAGCCCCTGCTCTTCGAACGCGGCAATCAGATCGACGGGCGTTGAATCCACATCAGCCAGCGCCCAGCGCATCAGCACTTCCAGCCCGAAGAGCGATTGCGTTCCGGCGTCAATCACCGGTTGATAATAGGGAACGATCTCTCCCATCATCAGGGCGCAGTAGAGATCGACACTGCTTAAAGACGATTCAGGATTTTTCATTATTCCACCGTGATCAGCATAATCGTTGAGCCCGAAAACTCACCCGCTTCCGGCGTGCCATTGGTGCGCAGTACCGACTTCACAACCACGTTATCCTGGGCTTCAACATCCAGGGTAAAGCCCGACGTCCCTAGCACATTGCCGTTCATATAGAGTTCAGAATAGAGACTGCCGTCGTCGCGCAGTTCCACTTTGTCGGCGGAGTAGATGTAGAGTTTCAGCGTTTGCGAAGTCGTGCAGCTGATGCTCACATTTTCGCTGGCTTCATGCCCTTCCAGCTCCTTGCGACTCAGCGTGCCGTGATCGAGGGTCAGCACGTCCTGGTCGAAATCACAGGAGCCGCTCGGCGCAGGGGCTGCACCGCAAATACTGCCGGGCATTAACGGGTAGCCTTCAAATGTCGTCGAGTTCACCTCCGAGGAGTTACTGCCGAGGTTTTTTCCGGCGGCATAAAAGAACCCGACGCACTCTTCGGTGGCGACCGTACTTCCGCTGTGGCGCGTGGTGGAGGAATAAGGCATCGGGAAGATGGCTTTCATCTCTTTGCCGAGGTCTCCCAGCGTCTCCGCCGTCAATAAAAATGGATAGACACCCGCCCCCCATGAACGGTGCGTACGCGGGCCAGACGTCCCGGCGGCGTTGTGCCGGTGACCGACAAAAATCGTGCATGCCGTTAAGCCGTAGCAGGGGTTGGGGGTGGAATCTTCCTCATCCCAGTCGGCAAGGGTAAAGCTGTAGTCGTAGCAATAGGTCGCGGTGCTTGAGCAGGTCGCAAGACTGTCAATCCAGGTCCAGATCGACGCAGACGCAGCCTGGCTAAAGGCCAGCCCTCCCAGCAACATAATGGCGTACAGCAATCGTTTCATCAGAATGTGTCCCTTACTGGTACTGAATTTTCAGCGTCGCGGAGGCGGTAAAGACCCCGGTTTCCACCTCGGTCGCGTCATCTTTCATGGGGGCGGCCTGCAGCACCGGCACTTCCGGCCAGGTGAACGGCATCCAGGTGTTGAGCGGCATCGACTCGCCGTTCATGTACAGCTTGATGCCCAACCCTTCCCGGTCGGTAGCGAGATAATCATCGCTGAACGAGGTGGCGGTACCTTCAAACTGCATCTCCAGATCGTTGGAGGTCAGATCCTCGCAGGCCAGCGAATAGTCGATGTTCTGCATAAAATGCTCGCCGTCGATCTGCTTCGACTGCAGGTTATTGCCGAAATCCACGTGAATGGTCTCGCCGTTGTTGATCTCGCAGACCCCTTCCACGATCACCCCCGTCACGTTCACCGTCAGGGCGGCAAAACAGACGGGTGTCAGCAAGAGCGCAGATGTGCCTGAAAGCAGGCGAAGAAAAAAACTAGTCATAGTTAAGCCTGAAGTGGATCAGCGCATGCCACGCGCCCGCCACCAGCGGGGCAGCGGTACGTTCCGGCGCGATGTAGTAGAAAAGTGTGTTGCCGCCCGGCTCGAGCAGCAGCGGCTGCCCTTCGCTTCCCAGACGCACATCACGGTGATAGCGATCGGTCAGGCGCAGCGCCACGCCGCTCGTCCCGGAAACTTTTACCAGGCCCGGATTCAACACCTCACCCGGTGCTACAAAACTGACGGTGACGGAGGGCTGATCGCGGCTCCAGAGCAGATCGCCGCTCCAGGCATCGCGAATCGTCGCGGGCGACGGAAGGCAATCTTCCAGGCGGATCGCGACGCGTACCGGCGTGCCCTGGTCGCCCGGTTTTTTCAGCTCACCGGTGGCGGTGGTGCCCATGTCGATCTCCTGCCACGCCGAGTCCATCGCCAGCCGACAGGCGCTCTCAGTCAATGCGCCATAAACCTGCAGCAGCCCGTACTCGCCGTCCACCAGCGCCACGTCATCGGCGGCGGCGGGTCCTGCGGCGAGCAGCAGCGCCAGCGCGCCTCCGTTTTTCCAGTCTCTGAATTTCATTCAGCCCTCCCGAAATCGCTTACTTTTTCTTTTCCTGCGGGACGGCTTTACACGCGTTGCCGCCGCAGCTAAAGACCAGCTTCGCTCGTCCACCAAAGTCGTTCACATAGGTCAGGACCGGCGCGCCGCCCAGTGCCGATGCGGCAGGCGCGAGAACCAGCTGCCCTTTTGGTTCAACCATCACCGGCTTAAATCCGGCCGCGGCTTTGCCGGTCAGCGTCGACGACGCATTCACCAGCGAGATGTAATATGGCGTCGGATTGGTGATGCGGTACGTGTCCCCTTCGCGCGTCAGGGTCAGCTGTTCCTGGAACGGCGTGGCGTAATCCGTGCGCTTCACTTCGAGGGCCGACGGGCGATAAAACAGCTTGATGCGCGTCTGGAGCGCCAGCTGCAGGGTGTTTGGTTTGGTGCTTTTCGGCGGGATCTCACGCAGGTTGAAGTAGAACAGCGATTCGCGATCCTGCGGCAGACGCTGGATCGCGGCGGTGGATTGCACCTTGATCTGGCTCTGCTCGCCCGGCTCGATGCGCTGAACCGGCGGGAGCAACACCAGCGGATCGGTGATCTTCTTGCCCTGAGGATCTTCCACCCATCCCTGCGCCAGATAGGGCAGGGTTTTGTTTTCGTTGGTGATCCGCAGGCTGACGGATTTCGCCGCGCCGTCGAAAATCACCCGGGTACGGTCCAGCGCCACGGCGGCGTTGGCCTGGTGCGCAACAGCGCTAAACGCCAGCGCGATGCCCGCCAGGGCATGCAATCGTACATTCGTCATCTCAAAGCTCATCTCTTATTCGGGCCGGTTCATTCCGGCGCACAGGTTAAAAGCAGGTTATCCAGTACCTGCGGAAGGACAGGTGGCAGGTTCACCACGCAGCGGGCTTTGCCGTCCCATTTCACGGTCATTGTTCCATTGGCCTGGATGCCGCTCAGCCAGACGCTCCCTTCGTCGTTCACGACGCCGGTTTCCTGATTTTTGTCATTCACGACGGAGGCGCCAAACGGCGGGAAACTGCCGTCGGCTTTACGGATAAAGGCCATCGCTTTGCCCCCGGCAATCACATCAAACTGGCGGTAGCCGATGGCCCCTTCGGTGAGTGTGGCCTGGGAAACGGAGCGGGTGACGTCGGCGTTCTCGTCCAGTTTGTCGACGTCGATGCGGATCGGGTTGCGGTAGTAGCTGTTCACATCGGCAATCACCGCCTTGCCGAAGCGGTTGGTTTTGACCGATGCGCCAAAACCTTTCACCGGCACGCCGCTGACGCCTGCGGTATCGACCAGCACCCGGCTCCCGCCGCGCGCATTGGAGCGATGCGCCGCCCCGCCTTCCGTGGTCATGGTCAGACCGCCGTTGAGGGTCATCCCCAGGGCGCTGTAGCTCCCCGCCTGATAGCTGGCGTTGGCCTGCACCTGGGTACTGTCGCCCTGCCAGGTGTAGTAGCCGTAGCCCGTTGGCCCGCTGCGCGACAGTCCGCTGCTCACCTGGAAGCTGTTGTGCTCATCCAGACGACCGTAATAGCTGACGCGATGGGTGTTATCCGTGCGGTTGATGGTCGCGCCGTAGCTCAGGGAGGTGCCGTTGCCAATCGGCAGTGAAATCGACACATACGCCCCGTCGTCCTTCAGGGAGTAGTACTCGCTGCGATACACCGACAGGGAGAGGCTCATGTTTTTGAACGGCCCGACATCGAGGTAACGCGACATCGAAAGCGTCAGGCGATCGTTGTCGGCGCTGTTCCAGTAGGTCTGATGGCTGTAGTTCAGATAGGTGCTCAGCCCCAGCTCGCGAAAGCGCTTGTTGAAAGAGAGCGTGTATTTCTCTTTCGGGCTGTGGGACGCCCCGCTGCCGTAGCGCGCGTCGAGATATTCCGACATGCTCATAAAGTCGCGCTCGGAGAAGCGGTACCCCGCGAAGGTCACCTGGCTGTCGTATTCGTCGAAAGTTTTGGAGTAGCTGACCCGATAAGAGGTGCCGGAGAGCGTGCCGTCAGACGGGAGCGAGGCGCGCGACTGGGTGATATCCGCCGCCACGGCGCCCAGCAGATAGAGGTCACGCCCAATCCCCATCGACAGGGCGTTGTAGTCCCCGCCGATGACCGTACCGCCGTACAGCGTCCAGCCGTTGGCGATCCCCCAGGAGGCTTCCCCGGAGGTAAACAGCGGCCCGGTCATGCTGTGCTCCCACTCGGAGGGTTTACCCGCCGCAAGCTTGTAGCGCACCGCACCGGGACGCGTCAGATAAGGCACCGACGCCGTCGTCACCTGAAAGGTCTGCACGCTGCCATCCAGCTCATCCACGCGCACGTCCAGGGTGCCGGAGACCGCGTCATTCAGCTCCTGAATGCGAAACGGCCCCGCCGCCACCTGGGTTTCGTACAGCACGCGCCCCTGCTGGCTGATGGTCACTTTCCCGCCGGAGCGGGCGATGCCCGTCACTTCCGGGGCGTAGCCGCGCAGGCTCGGCGGGAGCATGCTGAGATCCGAGTTCAGGCTGACGCCGCTAAAGCGGAAGGTGTCGAATATGTCCGAGCTCAGGTAATCCTCGCCCACGGTCAGCTTGGCTTTCAGCGACGGGATGGCGCGATAGAGGTAGTAGCGGCTAAAGCTGAAATCTTTGTCGGTATTGCCGTTGCGTTTGTCCCAGTTGGTCTGCCAGTCGGCGCGAGCGCGCCACGGCCCCAGATTTGCTCCGAGCACGCCGGTTCCGCTCAGGCTCTGGCTGTCGGACGAATTGACCGCGTGCTGGGTCTGCACGTTGAGGTTGTAGTCGGCAATCACCCCAGGAATCCCCTCATCCCAGCGCGACGGCGGGTCCCAGTTCGGGGCGGTGAATTCGAGGTAGGCCTGCGGGATCGCCAGATAGAGGGTATCTTTTGCCAGATCGACGCGCATCTCCAGCCCCTCGAGGCTGGCTTTATCCAGACACTGACCGTCACGAAGCCAACGTAAATCCCGCATAGTGCTGGCTTTCAGCGTCAGGCGTGAAACCAGTTCAGGAGAGAGGCAGATCAGGCTGTCCTGGCCATTTTCACCGACCGGATAAACGACGATTTGCTCTTCTTTCAGGCTTTCCTTGTTCACCATAATGGTGAAGGTGTAGTCGCCTGGCATCACGTAGCCGCGACGCGAAAAATGGCTGAGGTCGATGTTGTCCTTATCCTGAGTATCCAGCACATCGGTGTTGAACTGGATCTCGTCATCGGCCCAGGACGCTGAAACCGGCAGCAGCATTCCCAGAATGAGCAAACTGAGGGTCGAGCGTCTGAATCGTGGCGGAGTCTTTTTATTCATCTCAGTAATAATCCATTCTGAAGCGAATCAGCGACTGATACGTCCCTGATTTCAGCGGCTGGCCGTCGCTGACCATCTGCAGCGCATAGTGAAGATCGATATTTCCCCGGGTGACCTCTTTCGCCGGAAGCGCCACGCCGGGCACCGCGAGATTGCCGTCGGTATCGCGAATGGTGAGTTCAATGCCCTCGGCTTCACCGCGAATGGCAAAACGTTCCGTTCCGGTCATGGGATCAAAGGTGATTTGGTAATACTCAGAGTCGAACTGGCTGTTCCCTGGTGAGGGCAGCATCAGGCAATTGATTAAACGAACGGTAAAATGACGCGTTGGGCCATAGCCTTTGGTGGCTATTTCGGCGATGGGGGTTTCTCCCATATCAATCGTCTGATCTCGGCTATCAAGATCAATGGCGCAGGGGGTATAAAGCACCTCCCCTTTAATGAATATTGCGCCGTCCCCCTGGTTTGCCGCCAGTAATGGCAGGCAATAACCAGACAGGAGAAAAAGGAAGATTTTCACGATCGGCGGTGTCGATGTAGATAATAAAAAATGCATCGCAATCCCTTTTCTCTTATTCGGTCAGAGTGGAATATCAGACGGCCCAAACAGGCCGCCTGAATAACATCGTGGAATAAGGTGAAACCTTATTCGTATGCCAGAGTCCAGTTCGTCACACCGGTGAAATCACCTTCAGTTGGCGCTTCGCCACCGATGATGTAGGCGGAGTACGCCAGGGTGTTGTCGCCGTTCTGAATGGTCTGGCCTACGGTCGCTTCACCCAGGGTGATGGCGTTGCTGTCGCCGTCGGTCATCACGATGCCCACGTCGGTTGCAGAGCCGGTCACGCCCAGTACCGCGCCGTCAACGCTGGAATCCGCGCCGGCAAAGGTGGTGGAGACGGTGCTGGCCGTATCAACAGAGCAGTTTTCCAGGTGGATGTAGAAAGGAACCGGCGTAGAGGTGCCGCCGTTTGCCACTGCGGAGCTGGAAACCTGGCCCAGGTCGATGGTCTGATCGTCATCGCCCGCCGCGACGGAGCATGGCGCGTCAATCACCGAGCCAGTGAAGGTCACCACGCCGCTACCTTGATCGGCCTGAGCGCCAAATGCAGTTAAACCTGAAGCCAATACCAGAGCAGAAAAAACGTTATTCAGTTTCATAAAAGTGGTCCTGTAATTTAAGGAAATGACACACAAATAAGATTTTTGATTAATGAATCTTGAGCAAAACTCTCCCGAGCCAGATAAATGCTCTGGCTTAATTTCCTCATCAATCAAAAAACCTCTAAACATATTCACCAGCAAGTTCAAACCTGATTGGGTATTTCGGATTGCGCCTCGCTGATGCAATAAATAGTAACCCGTAATGACCGAAAAAAAAGGCGAAATAGCCCTTCCAGTCAATAACAAACAACTCCAACAAATAAGAGATTAAATTAGAATAATAAATACAGCAGAACCTAGAATTAGATTTTAATACTAACGAAACATGAAATAATAGGTTATTGAACCGAAAAATAATGAATCCGCCGCGTCAGGCAGAGGTAAAATCACTATTCGCAGCAGCAATGCGTTACATCTCCTTCACCTGTTTTCACACGACGTCAATAAACAGACAAATTGATTCATATATTAACGTGCCTCGGTTTCCGCTCTCTGAAAAAGACGATACCCATGCCCTGCCCTGATATCGGCAGGGATATTGGCAAAGGTTTTTAATTTATTGCATTTTTGTTACACAGGTTACATAACCGCGTTCAGCTTATTGCCACGCCCGGCGCAACAGGCATCATGGATATCAACTTCGGTAAGAGAAATAAGCAATGATCAAAGTGGTGCTGGTGGATGACCATGTGGTGGTGCGGTCTGGTTTTGCGCAGCTATTAAATCTGGAGGACGACCTGGTGGTCGAAGGCCAGTACAGCAGCGCCGCCGATGCGTGGCCTGCATTAACACACAGCGATATTGACGTCGCGGTGCTGGATGTCGCCATGCCGGATGAAAACGGACTCAGCCTGCTCAAGCGCCTGCGCCAGCAGCGCCCGACGTTCCGCGCCATCATTCTGAGCATTTATGACACGCCCGCTTTCGTGCAAAGCGCGCTCGACGCCGGAGCCAGCGGGTACCTCACCAAACGCTGCGGCCCAGAAGAGCTGGTGCAGGCGGTGCGTTCCGTCGGTATGGGCGGCCATTATCTGTGCGCCGATGCGGTCAAAGCTCTGCGCGGCGGCCAGCCGGTGTCGAAAGTGCTCAATGTCCTCACCCCGCGCGAACGGGAAGTGTTCGACCTATTAGTCAAAGGCGAAAGCGTCAAAGCCATCGCCTTTACCCTCGAACTGAGCCATAAAACCGTTCACGTCCATCGCGCCAACGTGCTGGGGAAATTACAGTGCAGCAGCACCATTGAGCTGGTGCATTTCGCGCTCGACAACCAGCTGCTGACGGGCCACTGATGCGGCGTTCCCTGCGGCACATTGTGCTGTCTCTGTTCATTATGCTGGCCTGGGGAACCGGCTGGCTGATGCTGTGGACGCTCAGTTTTTACCTCACCCACAACGGCCAGCAGGCGGTGCTTTTTCTGCCGCAGGGCGTTTATCTGGCGTTACTCATTCTTCTGTCACGCCGCTTCTGGCCCGCGGTGGTGTTGCCTACGCTGGCCGCGATTCTGTGGCTGCACAGCGAACAACTGCTGACAAGCTATCTGATGCTGGCAGCGCCGCCGCTCGGGCTGATCTCCGCTTACGCCGTACAACGTTACTGGCACCGTTTCCCGCTTTACTGGCAGCGCCTGTCCCTGCTGATTGCGGCGGTGAGCGTCAACGCCCTGCTGCAAACGCTGGTCCTCGCGCCATTTCTGCAAAGCCCGGCCACGCTGCTCGGGCTGGCTTCGTTTACCGGCGGGGTCCTGCTAACGCCGTTTGTCTATCTGGTGTTTGAATTTTTACGCCAGCAGCACCGGTATCATCTGCTCGGGCTGGACACCACCAACCCGCCCCTGCGCACCTCGCTGATTATCTGGTGCAGCCTGTTTTTCATCATCGGTATCGGCACGCAAATGGTGCTCTCCCCCGCGCTGGAGCGGCTGCTGCTGATTGTGGTGTTCCTGCCAAACGTAGTAATGGCGTGGAAATTTGGCTGGCAGGGCGGCGTGCTCTCCGGGCTACTCGGCAGCATGATGATCACTATTGCCCGTCAGGTGGGCGTCGGGTTTTCCGATCTGCTGGAGCTGGAGATTTTCCTCGCCACCCAGTCGCTGCTTGGCATCGGGCTGGGGATTGCCATCAGCCGCCAGCAGCAATTAGCCCTGAATCTCGACCACTATCGCCGCAGGCTCGAAACAGAGCTACAGGCGCGGCGGGAGCTCACTGAAAAGCTGATCCACACCGAAGAGGACACCCGTAAACACCTGGCCCGCGAGCTGCACGACGAAATCGGCCAGAACATTACGGCGATTCAAATCCAGTCTCAGCTGGTGAAACGCGCGGGAGACACGGCGCTGGCAGTCGAAGCCGCCGGGCAGATCAACGAGCTGGCGCGACGCATTCATCACTCCACTCGCCAGCTGTTGCGCCAACTGCGCCCGCCGGTGCTGGATGAACTGTCGCTGAAAGAAGCATTGCACCATCTGGTGAATGAATTCGCCTTCCCTGAGCGCGGCATTAGCTGCCGTTTTGACTGGCAGCTGGACGCGCCGCCGCAAAACGAAACCCTGGTCTTTACCCTCTATCGCCTGGTGCAGGAGCTGCTGAATAACGTCAGTAAACACGCGGATGCCAGCGAAGTACGGATCGTGCTGCGCCAGCAGAATCATCGTCTGATCCTCGACGTGTCGGACAACGGCAGCGGGATTCAGCCCGATAACACGCCCGGCTATGGCATTCAGGGAATGCGCGAGCGCGTCCACGCGCTTGGCGGCGAATTCACGCTGGAATCGCAGAGCGGCACCCGCGTAATTGTTAACCTGCCCACAATTTTGCAACAAACACCGCACTAACCAGGAAAAAGTCTTAGCCACTCCAGACTTTCTCTCATCCCTTTTGCCTTGCACTTTCTTACAGTCAGCTCAAACGGAGAACGCCATGCACGCACTGTCTGCTGAACAGATTTCTCAACGCTATCAGGCTTTGCGCCCACGCCTGTTGCTGTGCATGGCCGTCGGCTACGCGGCGTTTTACCTGACGCGAAAAAGCGTCAATTACATTCTGCCCGCGCTGCAAATGGATTTAGGGCTGAGCAAAAGTGACATCGGGCTTATCGGGTCGCTGTTTTATCTGAGCTACGGACTGTCGAAATTTGCCGCCGGACTGTGGCACGACCGCCACGGACAGCGGGCGTTTATGGGGATCGGCCTGCTGGCCACCGGCGTGCTGAACGTACTGTTCACCTTCAGCGATTCGTTTGGCCTGCTGCTGTTCATCTGGACGCTGAACGGATTCTTTCAGGGATGGGGCTGGCCGCCGTGCGCGCGCCTGCTCACCCACTGGTATTCGCGCAACGAGCGCGGCTTCTGGTGGGGATGCTGGAATACCTCCATCAACATCGGTGGGGCGATTATTCCGCTGATATGTGCGCTTGCCGCCCATCTTTGGGGCTGGCAGGCCGCGATGCTGACACCGGGGATTATCAGCATTGTGCTCGGCATTTGGCTGACCACACAACTGCGGGGGACACCGCAGGAAGAGGGTCTGCCAACGGTCGGGGAGTGGCGCAACGATCCGCTGGAGTTGCGCCAGGAGCAGCAAAGTCCGCCGATGGGTTTGTGGCAGATGTTACGCACCACCATGCTGCAAAACCCGATGATCTGGCTGCTCGGCGCGTCGTACGTGCTGGTGTATCTGATTCGCATTGCGCTGAACGACTGGGGCAACATCTGGCTGTCGGAAAGTCACGGCGTCAATCTGCTCAGCGCCAACGCCACGGTGATGCTGTTTGAGGTCGGCGGTTTGCTCGGCGCGCTGTTCGCCGGATGGGGGTCGGATTTGCTGTTCAGCGGGCAACGTGCGCCGATGATTTTGCTGTTCACGCTGGGCCTGATGGTCTCTGTCGCTGCCCTGTGGCTGGCGCCGGTTCACCACTACGCCCTGCTGGCGATGTGCTTTTTTGCGGTCGGATTTTTTGTCTTCGGCCCGCAAATGCTGATCGGTCTCGCCGCCGTCGAATGCGGACACAAGCAGGCGGCAGGTTCGATTACCGGTTTTCTCGGCGTCTTTGCCTATCTCGGGGCGTCGCTGGCCGGATGGCCGCTGTCACTGGTTATTGAACGTTACGGCTGGTCGGGGATGTTCAGTTTGCTCTCCATCGCCGCCGTACTGATGGGTTTATTACTGATGCCGCTGCTGATGTCGGGCATCACCGCTTCTCGCAGTCACATAACGTCTTAAAAGGGCTGAATAATGAAAACAACGCTTCTCTCTACCCTCATTGCTTCCGGGATCGCGCTGGCTACGTTTACCGGGGCCGCGCAGGCGAAAGGCCGTCTGGTGGTCTATTGCAGCGCCACCAACGAAATGTGCGAAGCCGAAACCAAAGCGTTCGGCGATAAGTACGATGTCAAAACCTCATTCATCCGCAACGGCTCCGGCAGCACGCTGGCGAAAGTCGATGCCGAGAAGAAAAACCCGCAGGCGGATGTCTGGTACGGCGGCACGCTCGATCCGCAGTCGCAGGCCGGTGAAATGGGGCTGTTGCAGCCGTACAAATCGAAAAACCTTGAGCAGATCATGGAGAAATTCCGCGATCCGGCGAAGGTGAAAGGCAATCTCTCCTCCGCCGTGTACGTCGGCATTCTCGGTTTTGGCGTCAACACCCAGCGCCTGAAAGAGAAAAATCTGCCGGTGCCGAAGTGCTGGAAAGATCTGACCAAACCGGAATACAAAGGCGAGATCCAGATTGCCGATCCGCAAAGCTCCGGCACCGCCTATACCGCACTGGCGACTTTCGTGCAGTTATGGGGGGAAGATCAGGCGTTCGACTACCTGAAACAGCTTAACGGTAACGTCTCTCAGTACACCAAATCCGGCATCGCCCCGGCACGTAACGCCGCGCGCGGTGAAACCGCCATTGGCATTGGCTTCCTGCACGACTACTCGCTGGAAAAAGAACAGGGCGCCCCGCTGGAGTTGATCTCGCCGTGCGAAGGCACCGGGTATGAAATCGGCGGCGTCAGCATCCTGAAAGGCGCGCGCAACGAAGAGAACGCGAAGCTGTTCGTGGACTGGGTGCTGTCAAAAGAGGCTCAGGAACTGGCATGGAAGAAAGGCAAATCCTACCAAATCCTGACCAACACCACCGCCGAGACTTCGCCGAACTCCCTCAAACTCGACGATCTGAAGCTGATCAGCTACGACATGGACAAGTACGGCTCAACGGATGTGCGCAAGGCGCTTATCAACAAATGGGTCAGCGACGTGAAGATGGGTAAATAAGCCTGCGATAAGTGGTCAATGCCGGGTGGCGGCTGCGCCTTACCCGGCCTACATTTTCCTCAACACCCGGAAAACTTATGTCACACACACTCGCTCTTCATCCCGTCAAAAAACGGGATGCGGTATTCCTTTGGGTTTTACTTGGCTGGGTGGCGTTTGCGCTGCTGCCGAGCTGGAGCCTGGATTACGGCCTGCTGGAGTCAACGCGCGAAGAAATTCTCGACGCCTACAGCTGGTCCCATTTCAATATCAGTTGGCTGTGGTATCTGTTACCGAGCCTGCTGCTGGTGCGCCCGTTCAACGAAGCGAAGCGCGAACAGCGCAGCCGTCACTACCTCGACGCGGGCTGGGCGCTGCTGTGCATGGCCTTTATCGTCATCAGCGCCACGGTGGAAGGACGCGGTTTAGGTTTTGCCACTATCGTGCTGTTCGTTGCCCTCGGCGCGATCATGACTCTGGCGCTGACGCGTCTGGAGTGGCTGGGCGGCGACCGCTTTGTGATTGGCTCGCTGATTACCATCGTGGCGCTGATCGGCATCTTTATCGTCTGGCCGAGCATTGCCATTTTCATTCCGATGTTCACCAACGACGCCGGCGAGTTCGCCCCGCTGGCCTTTATGACCGTGCTGTCACAGGCGCATATCGTGCAGGTGATCATCAACTCGGTCATGCTGTCGATTGCCGTCGGTATCGGCTGTACCTTCTTCGGGCTGGTGCTGGCGATTTACACCACACGCATCGCCAAACGCAGCGCCATCATCGGGCGCATCTTCTCGATCCTGCCAATCGTCACCCCGCCGTTTGTGGTGGGGTTGGGCGTGACGCTGATGATGGGCCGCTCCGGGTATGTCACCGAGCTGATGGTCGACTGGTTCGGCCTGACCAACACCAACTGGCTGTACGGTTTTACCGGCATCTGGCTGGCGCAGGTGCTGGCGTTCACGCCGATGGCCTTTATGATCCTCGACGGGGCGATCAAAACCATTCACCCCTCGCTGGAAGAGGCGTCATACACCCTGCGCGCCAGCCGCTGGCAGACCTTTAACGGCGTCTTTGTGCCGCTGCTGAAACCGGCGCTGGCGAACGCGTTTCTGATCGTGATCGTCCAGTCGCTGGCCGACTTCAGTAACCCGCTGGTGCTTGGCGGCAACTTCGACGTTTTAGCGACGCAAATCTACTTCTACATCACCGGCTCTCAGCTCGATTATCAGGCCGCCAGTACCCTCGGCGCGTTCCTGCTGGTCTTCTCGCTGCTGGTGTTCTGCATCCAGTACATGTGGATCGGCAAGCGGTCGTACGTCACCGTCTCCGGTAAATCCTACCGCGGCGACGTGCAGCCGCTGCCGGTGACCCTGGTGTGGAGCGTGGTCGCTCTGCTGGCGGTGTGGGTAGCCTTTAACGCCCTGCTCTACGGCAGCATTTTCTACGGCAGCTTTACGGTTAACTGGGGCGTGGATTACACCCTGACGCTGGATAACTTTATCAAGCTGTTCGGCCAGGGCATGAGCGACGGCGCATGGCCTTCCCTGCTCGATACCCTGCTTTACGCCGGGATCGCTGCGCCAATCACCGCCGGTTTTGGCCTGCTGATCGCCTGGGTGGTGGTGCGCCAGCAGTTCAAAGGCAAAAAGACCATCGAGTTCACCACCATGCTGTGCTTCGCCGTACCGGGCACGGTGGCGGGTGTGTCTTACATTTTGGCCTTTAACAGCGCGCCGGTTTACCTCACCGGCACCGCGGCGATTGTGATTATCTCGATGGTGATGCGTAACGTGCCGGTCGGCATTCGCGCCGGGATTGCGGGCTTAGGGCAGATCGATAAGTCGCTGGACGAGGCGTCCCTCAGCCTGCGTGCCGGGAGCTTGCGCACCATTACCCACATTCTGCTGCCTCTGCTGCGCCCGGCGATCCTGTCGGCGCTGATCTACAGCTTCGTGCGCGCCATTACCACCGTCAGTGCCATTGTGTTCCTCGTCACGCCGGATACCCGCGTGGCGACAGCCTACATCCTGAACCGCGTGGAAGACGGCGAATACGGCGTGGCGATTGCCTACGGCTCGATCCTGATTGTGGTCATGCTGGCGATCATTTTCCTCTTTGACTGGCTGATCGGTGAGTCTCGAACCTCCCGCTCTAAAGCCAAAAACCAGGCGTAACACTATGACTCAGAAACATTTCGTTGAACTGCGCAATGTCACCAAGCGCTTCGGGACTAATACCGTTATCGAGAACATTAACCTGGCGATCCCGCAGGGACAGATGGTGACACTGCTCGGCCCGTCCGGCTGCGGCAAAACTACCGTGCTGCGCCTGGTCGCTGGGCTGGAAAAACCGACTGAAGGACAGATTCTGATTGATGGCGAGGATGTGACGCACCGTTCCATCCAGCAGCGTGATATCTGCATGGTGTTCCAGTCTTACGCTCTGTTCCCGCACATGTCGCTGGGCGAGAACGTCGGCTACGGGCTGAAAATGCTCGGCGTGTCGCGCGCGGAAACCAAAGCGCGGGTGAAAGAGGCGCTGGCGATGGTCGATCTGGAGGGGTTTGAAGATCGCTACGTCGATCAGATCTCCGGCGGCCAGCAGCAGCGCGTGGCTCTGGCGCGCGCCCTGATCCTGAAACCAAAAGTGCTGCTGTTTGATGAGCCGCTGAGTAACCTCGACGCCAACCTGCGCCGCAGCATGCGCGACAAGATCCGTGAGCTGCAAAAGCAGTTCAACATCACCTCGCTGTACGTAACCCACGATCAGAGCGAGGCGTTTGCGGTGTCGGATACCGTTTTGGTGATGAACAAAGGCAACATTATGCAGATCGGTTCGCCGCAGGATCTCTATCGTCAGCCCGCGTCGCGTTTTATGGCGAGTTTTATGGGCGACGCTAACCTGTTTCCGGCACGCTTTAGCGAGGATTTCGTCGAGATCTACGGCTATCGTCTGCCGCGTCCGATGCACTTTGCGCATGACGGTGAAGGCTCGGTCGGCGTACGCCCGGAGGCGATCACTCTGAGCGAGCGCGGAGAAGAGAGCCAGCGCTGCACTATTCGGCACGTCGCCTATATGGGACCGCAGTACGAGGTGATTGTGGAGTGGCACGGGCAGGAGATTTTGCTTCAGGTCAACGCCACGCGTTTGCAGCCGAACGAAGGGGAAAATTATTACCTGGAGATCCACCCGTACGGGATGTTTGTTTTAGCGGATGCAGCGTAATAAAAGCAAAAGGCAACCGCAAGGTTGCCTTTTTAGTGTTTGCTCCCTCTCCCTGTGGGAGAGGGCCGGGGTGAGGGCACCAGCGCGCACCTTCCCCCCTCACCCTAACCCTCTCCCTCAAGGGAGAGGGGACTGTATTGTGCGGCCTTCTTACTTGTAGGCCGGGTAAGGCGCAGCCGCCACCCGGCGATGTTCAGCGCAGAGCTTTAAGCTCGGCTATATCCTTCGGCGTCGTACGACAGCACCCGCCTATCAGCTTCGCCCCTGCTGCAACCCACTGCGGTAAATACCCCGCCAGCGTCTCGCAGGCTTCACCGTGATGGTGCCAGGTTTTGCTCACCGCGTCGTAATGTTCACCGGAATTCGGATACACCACCAGCGGCAGCGCGGTCAGCGTGTGCAGATGCTCCAGCGCTGCCGTGGTGTTTTCTAGCGCGATGCAGTTGATCCCCAGCGCCACAATCTGCGGATTATTCGCAAGCGTTGCCACCACTTCACGCAGCGGCGTGCCATCACTCAGATGTTCGCTGTCGCGCAGGGTGAACGAGAACCACGCCTTGGCGCGAGGATAGTTTGTCAGCAAATCCGCCAAAGCTTTGATCTCCGCAAACGACGGCAGCGTTTCGCAGGCCAGCAGATCGGCTCCCGCGTCCAGCAGGGCTTCCACCCGCGAACGATGAAACTCGCTAAACTCCGCCGCACTGCGCACGTAATCCCCGCGATACTCCGAACCGTCCGCCAGATACGCGCCGTACGGCCCAACCGATCCGGCCACCAGCAGCGTGCCCGCCTGCGGATTTTCCGCCAGATACGCTTCCCGCGCCTTGCGCGCCAACTCCACGCTTTTGCCGATCAGCGCACGTGATTGCGCCTCGTCATAGCCACGTGCGGCAAAACCCGCCGCCGTCGCCTGATAGCTGGCGGTGATCGCCACCTGCGCGCCAGCGCGGAAATAATCGAGATGCACTTCGCGGATCAGCTCCGGGTTTTCGACCAGCACCTTGGCGGACCACAGGCTATCGGCAAGATAACACCCGCGCGCTTCCAGCTCCGTCGCCATCGCGCCGTCCAGCACAATAAAAGGCTGTACTTCAAGGAGGGCGATAAGCGGATTATTCTGCGACATGTTCAGGCTCCTGGGTTTTCGGGGTTTGAGTCAGGTAATAGGCACCATAACACAGGGCGACGAACGGCAGCCCGCAGTACAGGGCAATACGCTGAGTCGGGTCAAACGCCAGCCCAACGCACGCCACCACGCACAGCACAAAGCCCAGCACCGGAACCAGAGGATACCAGGGCGCGCGATACTGCAAATCTGCCAGCGGTTTTCCGGCCTGAAGGTGACGACGGCGGAACATAAAGTGCGACGCGCAGATGCTTATCCACACCGCCACCACCGCAAAACCGGAAATAGCGGAGAGCGCGACAAACACCGTGTCTGGCGCGATGACGCTGGAGAACAGCGCCAGTACGCCGCCGAGCATACTCACGGAGATCGCTATCAGCGGGACGCCATTTTTATTGACCTTCGCAAAGCAGCGCGGCAGCGTTTTCTCATTGGAAAGCGACCACAGCATGCGCCCGGATGCATACAAACCCGAGTTGGCCGCCGAGAGGATCGCCGTCAGGATCACGAAGTTAAAAATATCAGCCGCATAGGGAATGCCGACTTTTTCGAACACCAGCACGAACGGGCTTTTTTCGACGCCCGCCTGCTGCATCGGGATCAGCGCCGCCAGCACAAACACGGTGCCGATAAAGAAAATAATCAGACGGGCAATGGTGGTGCGGATCGCCACCGGAATCACCTTGTGCGGATTCTGCGTTTCACCCGCCGCGATACCGATAAGCTCGGTCCCAGAGAAGGCAAAATTGACGGCCACCATCGTCATCAGGATCGGCAAACCGCCGTGCGGGAACCAACCTTCAGCGGTGATATTCGCCAGCCCCGGCGCGGGTGAGCCATCCTGCATCGGGATAAAACCAAAGATCGCCGCCCCGCCGAGGATGATAAAGGCGATGATGGTGATGACTTTCACCAGCGAGAACCAGAATTCCCCTTCGGCGAAGAAGCGCGTGGAGATAACGTTGAGAGCAAAGATGACGGCGCAGAACACCACGCACCAGACCCATACCGGAACCTGCGGGAACCAGTACTGCATACAGAATCCGGCAGCGGTAAAGCTTGAGCCAAGCGCGACCGTCCAGGTGAGCCAGTACAACCACGCGACCGTATATCCGGTCGCCGGACCGAGATAGCGTGCGGCATAGACGTGAAACGCCCCGGTCTCCGGCATCGCCACGGAGAGTTCACCCAGGCACTGCATCACCAGCCACACCACCAGCGCACCGATGAGATACGCCAGCAGCGTCCCGGCGGCACCGGTGGTGGAAATGATATAACCGGTATTGAAAAACAACCCTGTCCCAATCACGCCACCCAGCGAAAGCATAATCAGGTGACGAGTTTTCATGGTGCGCTTTAGCTGCCCATTTTCTTGTTCTGTTTGCATATTACCTTCTAAACGTATGGACATCTAAACATCCAAAGAAGGTTCGTTATACCGTGATTGTTAACAAAAAGCTAGCCGTGAACCAGCCGCAGCCGGGCGCGGCGTGCGCTGAGACGAGGGTGATGTGTGAGAATGACATAGAGAATCGGTCGCCAGGCCATAAGCACCTCCACAAGCAGATACCTACAGCATGGCGCGAGGTACTGACCTCTTCGGTCAGTCGAAAGTGGTATCTGCTTATGATGAACTCATGCGCGCGTTGCCGGGCCTGCGGATTGACCGGGTTTGGTAGGCTGGGTAAGGCGCAGCCGCCACCCGGCTTCTTTCACGGCAGCAATGTGATCCACCCAACAAAATTGGTAAATCTGCCAAAGGGTTCTATAGTCGACTCTGTTTCTTAGCCACCAGGACTCGCTAATGCGCTTTAACGGACTGACTAAAGGTTTCTTCATTCTTATTCTCGCCATTGTCTCAGTGGCTTTCTTTGACATCCTCGCGCCCTACTTCTCCGCCGTGCTATGGGCGTCAATCCTGGCCGTGATTTTCCATCCGGTGAAAAACAAACTGCGCGGCTGGGTCGGGGAACGCAACGGCGTCGCATCGCTGCTGACGCTGCTGATTATCTGCCTGATCGTGTTTACGCCCCTGATCGTGATCCTCTCGTCGCTCGCCATCGAGCTGAACGTGGTTTACACCAAGCTCCAGCATACTAATCCGCAGTTCCCGGAAGTGGTTGCGAGCCTGTTTGCGCATTTACCGGACTGGGCGCGGAATTTCCTCGTCGAGCACAACTGGGATAACGCAGCCCAGATCCAGCAAAAACTGTCTGACGTCGCGCTGAAAGGCGGACAATACCTGGCAGGTAGCGCTTTCTTGATTGGCAAAGGGACGTTTGGTTTTGCGGTCAGCTTTGGCGTGATGATCTATCTGCTGTTTTTCCTGCTCAAAGACGGGCCGTATCTGGTGCGCCAGATCCTCGATTCGCTGCCGCTGTCGGACTTTGTTAAGCAGCACCTGTTCGCTAAATTTGCCGCCGTCTCGCGCGCCACGGTCAAAGGTACTGCGGTGGTCGCCGTCGTACAGGGACTGCTGGGCGGGATCGCCTTTTACATTGCGGGCATCGATGGCAGCGTTCTGTGGGGCGCACTGATGGCATTTCTGTCGCTCATCCCCGCCGTCGGCTCGGCCATTATCTGGGTGCCTGCCGCCATCTTCCTGTTTGCCACGCAGCAGCTGTGGCAAGGGTTCTTTATCGTCGGCTTCTTCGTGATTATTGTTGGGCTGGTGGATAACATCCTGCGTCCGCTGCTGGTTGGGAAAGACACCAAAATGCCGGATTACCTGATTTTGATCTCCACGCTGGGCGGTATGGAAATTTATGGCATCAACGGATTTGTCATTGGGCCACTGGTCGCCGCACTGTTCATCGCCTGCTGGAATTTGCTCTCCGGTCGCGATCACGCGGGGAATGTAGACGAAATCGACGAGGCTTTCATCGAAGAGGGGAAAAATCCTTCCGATTTGTGATTCTCTGACCACAAACCACAAACAGGCGGCCCTTGGCCGCCATTTTTTTGTCACGCCAAATCATGCGTTTCCTATAATTTCAAAAGTGCTATCCCACACATGGCTGAAAAGGATCCAACAGGTGCGAATTGCCACCATAACGAACTGGGCCTACGGTGCCACGGTGTGCCTGACTCTCGCTTCCGGCGTGGTCATGCTGTTGGCATCGAATGCCGATAATGCCGAGCGTCAGGCGGTTGAACAGCGCCAGGTTTTTGATCAACTGACCGAGGAAGTTGAAACCGATGCATGGTCACTTTCGGATTTGGCGCGTCTGTACGTCGTCAATAAAGACCCCGACGCGCTGAAGGAATATCGTCAAAAAGAACAGGTGATGCAGAGCATTGAACATCGTCTAAACAGGTTAAAGGATTCAGGTGCGACAGACGACGAACTGGCGCTGTTGCATGAGGGATTAAAGATTGTTGATGAGCTGCAGGACGAGCAGCAAACCGCATTAGCCAGCCTGGCGCGCGGTGAAACAGCACCAGCAATCGCACTGCTTTATGGCAAACCGTACGAACAGGAACTGGACCGCGCACAGGATCAGATAGACCATTTCCATCTGATGCTGGACAGACGCGCCAATAATGCGATTGAGCAAGCGACCAAGGCGTCGCGAACATTGCGCACGCTGTCGGAAGTAATGGTCGGGCTGACCGCCCTGCTGTTTTTGTTCGTGATGGGCTTTATTTTAAAACGCCGCGTGCTGCGCCCGGTAGTGCGTCTCAGCGATGTCGTGCATCGACTGGCATCGCAGGATTACGCGGTGGAAACACCCAACTTTAACCAGATCGATGAGATCGGCGATATGGCGCAGGCGATCCGCATTTTCCGCGAGAACGGCCTCGTGCGACAGCAACTGGAGAAAGAGCGCGACGCCGACTGGGCGATCCGCGAGTTGCTGGCGCGCATGACTCAACGTCTGCAGGGCTGTGAGAATTTCGCCGATGTGATTAACGTCGCCCAGCTTTTTGCCCCCAATATCGCGCCGGGCATTGGCGGGCAGCTGTATATTCTCGATCGCGATCCGTGGCAGATGCGCTGCGTTGCTCAGTGGCTAACGCCAGATACAAAACAAGCCCCGTTTCATCCGGATGAATGCTGGGCGGTGCGTCGCGGTCAGAGCCATCCGCCGGTCAACGGTGAACCGGATATCGCCTGCTATCACCTGCCGGAATCTGCGGCGAATCAGTCGCTTTGCGTGCCGCTGATCGCACAGGGGGAAGCCATCGGTTTGCTCTCTTTCCAGAACATCACCCCGGAAACGGCGCCGTCTCGCGCCTATCTGGAACTGATGGCTGAAGCACTGGGTCTGGCGCTGGCTAACCAACGCCTGCGCGACGCGCTGCTGGAAAAAGCGTTGTACGATCCGTTAACCGGCCTGCGCAATCGCCATCATCTGGAAGATAAAATGCAAACCCTGATGAGCCAGGCGTTGCGCAATGATGAGCCGGTGAGCTGCCTGATGATCGATATCGACCACTTCAAGAGCATTAACGACCGATTTGGTCACGAAGCGGGCGATCAGGTGATTAAAAGCGTGGCGGCCATCGTTCAGCGTGCCGTTCACGACAACGGCATCGCTTTCCGCTACGGCGGCGAAGAGTTTCTGGCACTGCTGACGGACATCGATGAAGAAGGCGCTCACGCCTGCGCCACCGAGATTTATGAGGGTGTACGCGCCTTATCCCTGCGCTACGGGCTGGCGGAGATTGGCCCGGTCGATGTGTCGATCGGTATCGCCAGCTATCCGCAGCACGCCCAGAGCGATAACCTGCTGCGCGCGGCAGACGTGGCGCTGTATCGCGCCAAAGAGCTGGGACGCTCGCGGATTGTGAGTTTCGGGATGCTGGAGGCGGGGTAACGACACGCCCGAATAAACATGATTCGGGCGTGAGAAGGGTATTCAGTCTTTTTGCAGCGGCACCAGAATCTCATCGAAAAGCGGCACGGCTTCTTTCAATTTGGCTAACACCTCCTTTAGCGGATCGAACAACGTGTGCTCGGGAGGAAACTTGCCATACTCTAGCCAGCACTCTGAGAGTTGCCCACCATCCAGATATAACGGGATAAAGAAATTACCTTTCCCATGATCTTCAAATCCCATTGCGGCTAACTTTTCAAGCACTGGGCGTGTTTTTTCATTCACATAGTGCTTCAAATTGCGCACGCCGCCGTAAATACTGTTATCCAGGGCCAGACGAAAACCAAAAGCAGTTTTTTCGGTCGCATTATGCGTCAATACCGCCAGAAAATAGTCCTCAACCCGGCTGTCAGTCTGATAATTTTCAAACCAACATTTGCATTTGTCTTCAGATACATACCAGCTTGATGGCGAAATCCAGAGATAATCTTTATCTTCAATATTGGAATTCCCATGCCAGTCATTCGCCAGAACACACTGTTTTACGCATTGATCAAAAGCTTTTATGAAGGCAGGTTCAATCTGATTTTCAAAAACAACGGCCGCCTGGTTAAACATCTTCAGTTGCGAAAGAAGCAGCGCACCCGCCTGCCGTTCCTCATCATTGTAATAGGTCATTTTTTTCCTTATTTATAACTTACGCATGTGATCGATAAAACTGATTGCCGAACAGGCCGCCATCAGACGTGCGTTTGAAATGGGCTTTGATGATGTGATTTCCTGATAGGTATCTGCAACGGCATTATCAAATGCCAGAGCAAGCTGTCGCCACGAAATCGCCGGAATATGTTCAGGTAAAACGTTGGGTCCAGCCGTTTGCGACGCCCCTCCATGAGTGGTTAAAAACACCACAGCCCAGGGACGAATACCGGCCCTGGCGACAGCTTCATCACAATAGCGTTGCATTTGATTTTCCTGTTCTCCGGCCCTTATTTTGACCTCGATTAACAAGAAAAACGTATCGCTATCCATTTCTATATCGACACGATTGCGACTATCGCCAGTAGGGTTTGTCTCAACCTGAACCCGGCAATAACGCTTGAATTCTGCGGGGAATTTACCTTCACTTCGTTTGTGAAGTATTTTCAATAACGCGTTAAGTGGGCCTGGACCAAAGCCATGACTCCCCGCCGGGTCCAGTAGCCATGCCAGCAGCGTCGAGTTACGTACTTCATTGTGGCCTATCCCCCCAGCGTGCCACGGATCAAAGCGAATCGAATCATGACGAATAGCGAGAAGGGGTTTGTTCAGCGCGGTGAAAAAATGTTGCAAAGCATCAGGCTCTGGAAATAAGACGGGATTTGAGCGGTCATCTGAAATGTTCAGGCCCTTTGGCCATTGCTGGAAAAATAACGCTAATTTTTCCGCTAATCCAGATTGGGTTTGTTCCATTTAATATATCATCCGTAACAATGGGTATATATTGTTGTATCGGCAATATGTCTTCAAAACTTAATTAAATTTCGTTTTGCTCTCGCCATTGTTTTACCATTTCATTCGTTACCTCATTCTTATAACAGACTGGAGCATACCCTCCGGCCTTGCTCCATGCACTGCGTCGGCCACATGAGCTACCATTTCTTGCTCGATTAAAAGGGCACGCGCAGACGCTGGGATAAGAGGCAATAGATTCTGCAATAACATTTTCTTTAACCTTCGCATCCGACACACCATTTTTTTTTGCCATCGCGCTGCTCGTCATAAAAACGCAGCACGCAGCCAAAATCGCCATCAAATATGGTCTAATTTTCATTTAAATTTCTCATTAAAAGGAAGGAAGCAAGTACACATTAGGACAAGAATAAATGAAAAGTTATGATGTAAAACAATAAAACATATTTGCTGATGAATCTCAGGCTCGTTGGCACAGCCAGACCGAATGACCGCCGCACTCTGGATCTTCAAACATCACGTCGATGACCGCGAAACCAATTTCCGCCAGCCGTTGCCAGTACTCATCGGGTGACAGGCTGGCGTGATACAGCGGCTCGCCCTCAAATTCCCCCATCGCGATACCGTTGTCCGTCCCGCTGGTGAACATCAATACGCTGCCAGGATGGCTGTGACGCGCAAAAATCGGGAACATCTGGCGCTGATCGTCTTGTGTCAGGTGGAAAAAACTGTCCCAGGCGATCAGCCCGTCGAAGGTTTCTTCCAGCGCCATCTGGCGCATATCCAGATTCACTCAACGCTGTTCTGGAAACGCCTGAAGCGCCCTTTCCAGCATCGCAGACGCACCATCGACGCCCGTCAGCTGATAGCCGTGGCGGATAAAATGTTCCGCGATAGGTACTCCGTTACCGCAGCCGATATCCAGAATCGAGCCGTTTGATCCGATCAGCCGGGTAAATTTGTCTAGCCAGCCTTTTTCCATCAAATGACGGGCGCGCAGCCGCGCAAAGGCGCAGGCATGAGTCTCGTAGATATTCAGGATATTTTTCGCGGCGGCATCAGACATGTCTAGCCTCGTTTGGATGGGGTTTGTGCAACGTTTATACCTTACACGACCGGCTGAAAACAAAAAAAACCGGCGCAGGTGCGCCGGTTTGTGCGTGCGAATAGCGTGCTTATCAGGCGTTAGTCACCGGTTTCGACTCAGTTTTAGTCTGAGCGTTCTCCAGCATCCGACGCACCGGAACGATCAGCACCGCCAGAACAGCGGCACAAATCAGCAGTGCAATTGAGCAACGTGCGAAGAGATCCGGCAGCATATCCAGTTGGTCAGCTTTCACGTGACCACCGATCAGGCCCGCCGCCAGGTTACCCAGCGCGCTGGCGCAGAACCACAGCCCCATCATCTGGCCGCGCATTCTCTCTGGTGCCAGCAGGGTCATGGTCGCCAGACCGATCGGGCTAAGACACAGCTCACCCAGCGTCAGCATCAGAATACTGCCCACCAGCCACATCGGGGAAACGCCTGCTCCGCCGCTGCTCAGGACATTTTGCGCCGCCAGCATCATCAGGCCAAAGCCCGCCGCCGCGCACAGAATGCCGATAACAAACTTGGTCATGCTGCTCGGACGCAGGCCTTTTTGCGCCATCATCGGCCATGCCCAGCTAAACACCGGTGCCAGCAGAATGATGAACAGCGCATTGATTGACTGGAACCACACGGCTGGAATTTCAAAATCACCGATCATGCGGTTGGTGTAGTCGTTCGCAAACAGGTTAAACGAGGTCGGTTTTTGCTCAAACGCGGACCAGAAGAAAGCGGCAGACACCAGAAGGATAAAGCACACCAGCAGACGCGCGCGCTCTTTGCGATTCAGACCGGCAAAGACAAACAGGTAAATGAAGTACAGTGCCACCGAGATTGCAATTACGTAGACCAGCATACTGGCCACCGCGACGGGGTTGATAACAATGATGCCCTGCGCAATCAAGGTAATGACCACCGCCACACCGACGGCCAACGCCAGCAGCCAGCCGCCGACGCCATTTTTCTTCGCCACCGGGCTGTTCCAGGTGGAATCCAGACCGACTTCGCTGTCGTAGCGTTTCATCGACGGGACGGCAAACAGGCGGAAGATAACCAGCGCGACCAACATCCCGATACCACCGATGCCAAAGCCCCAGTGCCAGCCGTGAGTTTTAATCAGCCAGCCGGAGATCAGCGGCGCGATAAACGACCCCATGTTGATGCCCATGTAGAACAGGGAGAAGCCGCCGTCACGACGCGCATCGCCTTTCTTGTAGAGCGTGCCAACCATCACCGAGATACAGGTTTTGAACAAACCGGAACCGAGAACGATAAACATCAGGCCGATAAAGAACAGGTTGTTACCCATAAAGGCCGAGAGCGCGATCGACAGATGGCCGAGCGCAATCAGAATCGAGCCGTACCACACCGCGCGCTGCTGGCCGAGCCAGTTATCCGCCAGCCAGCCGCCCGGCAGTGCCGCCAGGTACATGCTGCCCGCAAAAATACCGACGATAGCCGATGCGTTCTCGCGTGCCAGCCCCATGCCGCCGTCATAAACGGTCGCAGCCATAAACAGAATCAGTAACGGACGAATACCGTAGAACGAGAAGCGCTCCCACATTTCCGTAAAGAACAGCGAGCCAAGAGGATAAGGATGACCGAAGAAAGTTCGACTTTCTTTTTGATTAACAGAGGATTGCATAATTCTCCCGAAGAGGTGTGTCGTGTTGCAAATCACCACCAGATTGTTTGCCAGCCCAAGATGTGCAAGGCCAGTCTTTTACATCCAGCGAAATATTATTTAACCATTTGATAACCGGACGGTGGTTTTGTCTAGTGCCCGGAGTAGGACTTTAAGATGAAAATTCGATAGATGTCTAGTTTTGTAGATTTTTTGTTTGATAAAAGTCGGTAATTATTGACATCAATGCCAAGACCACAGCCCCTTCTGAGAACGAAATAGCGACGCAAAAACGCCTCTGCTTTACTTCACTGTTGAATTATTTTTTTCAATATTATGAACATTCAAATAACTGCTTAATGGGTCTACGATTAGACCCACAAAAAACTTGAGTGTAAGACACTCAATATATAAGAATGCAAAATAAGAACCCACCCTGAAGCAAGGAGAGCTTTAAGACAGCACCAGGGAAATTAATTCTCCTTAAACCAGGAAAATGACAATAGAGGAATCAAAGCGGGGCGGTATCACGCCAACCTGCGGGACGGATTTCACCAAAAAACTCTGGGGGTAAAAGTTTGTATCTTTTATCAAAAATAATGAAAGCGCTGATCGTGATTGTTCTTGTGAGTTCTTTTATTTGGGCATTAATACCTGAATCAGAAGCTTCTCTTCATTATTCTCATCGTGGTCGCGCATGCACTTCAGGTGCGTTGTGTTTATTATAATGGGGGTGTTATTGCTGTCCCCTCAATCTGGTTTATGATGATAAAAATAATTATTGATGAATGCGACAGTTTTTACCGACACGGCATGCATGCGTTGCTTGGTAAGGTATTTCTGGAACAATTTGATGAATGTATTTCAGTCACCAGCGAAATGGCACCACACAGCATCGCGATGGCGGATGTGATTGTCCTCGGGCTTTCGCCCGGAGAAATCAGTATCTGCCACCCTTTCTTACATGCACGTAAGAAAAACAGCCTGATCCTCGGGGTTTACGAAGGCAACCACAAACCGCAGTTTGATGATCTTCCACTGTGTTTTAAAAATATTATTTTTATCAATCGCACTGAACCTGTAAGCAGAATTAAAAAGAAAATATTCCACGGCTGGGAAAGCAGTCGCACGCAGTCAATCTTGCCTCATCACTGGAAGTGTCATGACTGCAAACATAAAACGCTTTCGCCACAGCAGATAAATGTCGCAACGCATTATTACCGGGGTGACAGAGCAGAGCAAATTGCCCGAATTATGCACATCAGTGTGAAAACTGTTTTTACGCATAAAAGAATGATCATGGGTAAGTTTGACGTTCATTCAGATTACGAGTTATTTACTTTATTAAAAGTCATGAAGGCGCTGAATCACAACACCCCTGACTTTCTCGAAACAGAAAGAGAGTTGAAGCGGGCATAAACCACAAAGGATGTGTATGAAATTGTCGCCACCATTACTCTGGCTCTTCATTGGAATAAGCCTGATATGTGCTCCGCTGTATATTCAAGCCGCTGGGGTTGTCTCTGCCGATAATATACTTCGAAGTGATCTGACATGGCTTAATAACCGTAATATTATCAATACCAATCTGTCCACCTGGCCGCTTAGCCAGGAAGAAATTGAGCATGCGCTTCACGCCGCTAAAAGCCAGGATAATCCAGCAGCCCAACGGGTGATCATCAGGGTACTTTCTCGTCTGGGTGACATTAAAGCGCCTCTCAGACTTAACACCTGGACGCAATCAGCAAAGCCGACATTACCGACAGGTTTTAACGCTTCAGAAACCAGTGCCAACGGTTTCCGAGCGGCGCTAGAGTTCAGCGGAGAATCCTGGGATATCAATTTACAGGGACAACGCGAGCACGATCGGTATATCGATGATATGACACGTGGAAATCTGAACGGGGCCTTTGCCGGGATGAACGTTTTCAATCAGTGGATCGCCTTCGGGGAAATACCGCAATGGTGGGGGCCGGGCAATGACGGAAGCCTTATTCGCTCTGATGCCGCGCGTCCGGTCGTTGGGTTTATGATGCAGCGCGCTGAACAGTCACCGTTTGAATCCCCGTGGCTCTCCTGGGCCGGACGCTGGCAATATCAGCTTTCCGCAGGGCAAATACGTCAGTATCACAGTCCTGAAGAACCGAAGCTGATCGGCGGGCGACTCACCTTTACTCCCGTAGATTCTCTGGAAACTGGCTTTTCCAGAATTATGATGTGGGGAGGCAAAGGTCGTCCAAATGATATGGCCTCGTTTCGCGATGCTTTCCTGGGGCGAGATAATACGGGAAGTCAGGCTCGCGACCCCGGCAATCAAATGGCGGGGGCGGATATTAACTGGAAGCTATTCACTCTCACCGGGCTTCCGCTCTCAGTGTATGGGCAGGTCATCGGAGACGATCAGGCCGGTGTTTTACCCTCACATAATACGTTCTTAGCCGGTCTGCAGGGGAATTATCTTTGGGGCAACCGGCAGGTAAACGGGTATCTCGAAGCTGCGGATACGCGTTCAGGAATGAAAAAAACCGGCAATATTTATTATCACTATTGTTACCACGAGGGCTATTACCAGCAAGGCGCTTCGCTGGGAGAGGCGATGGGCGGCGACGGGACGCGTTTTTCCGCAAAGGTTGAGCTGGTACTGGAAAATGAACAGCGTTTTAGCACCCGGCTAGTGTGGGCAAGAGTCAACCGAGAATCGCAGGCGATCAATAGCAGGTATCCTTACGCAGATACGTTAAAAGGTGCAGAGCTGGGCTGGTCGGCGCCGGTCTCGAAAAGGGTAACGCTCGCGCTGGGAGCCTGGTATGTGGACAGCAGCACCCAGCAAAATGATGTGGGAATAGCCGCGAAGCTGGATTTTTTCTGGACTGATGGCGTTTAAATGCTCAGAACAAAATAATTCACTCATCTTAAGTCTTTTTTAATCTTTCCTTTGGTCGCACTTATCAAACTGGTTTTTTATGCCAGAAAAAGTGCGATCCCCCCGATTTCGCTGCCTTCTACACAAGTGATAATAACTTTCATTATCATCCTTTAATAATTGTGCTGTAATCCGCCTCGTTATGCTTTCTGGTGCTAATGACTCACTTTTATGAAGGATTAACTTATGAAATTTGGCGTATCGTCTTTATGCTCCCTCGCGATGATGACTTCCTCGATGCTGCTTGCGCCGCAGGCAATGGCAGCCGACAACAACGAAGGCATCGTGGTGTATAACGCGCAGCATGAGAACCTGGTTCAGGCATGGGTGGATGGCTTCACCAAAGAAACCGGCATTAAAGTGACGTTGCGTAACGGCGGCGACAGCGAGTTGGGCAACCAGCTGGTGCAGGAAGGCAGCGCGTCCCCTGCCGACGTGTTCCTGACCGAAAACTCTCCGGCGATGGTGCTGGTTGATAACGCCAAATTATTTGCACCGCTGGATGCCGCGACGCTGGCTCAGGTTGCCCCAGCTTACCGTCCAGAGCATGGCCGCTGGACAGGCATTGCAGCCCGCAGCACAGTGTTCGTTTACAACCCGGCGAAACTGACCGAAGCACAGCTGCCGCACTCGCTGATGGATCTCGCAAAACCTGAGTGGAAAGGCCGTTGGGCGGCGTCTCCATCAGGGGCGGATTTCCAGGCTATTGTCAGTGCCGTCTTGGCCCTGAAAGGTGAAAAAGCGACGCTTGAGTGGCTGAAAGCGATGAAAACCAACTTTGTGGCTTACAAAGGCAACAGCACGGTGATGAAAGCCGTGAACGCCGGTCAGATTGATGGTGGCGTGATCTATCACTATTACCGCTTTGTAGACCAGGCGAAGACCGGCGAAAACAGCAAAAACACCCAGCTCCACTACTTTAAACATCAGGACCCAGGCGCGTTCGTCAGCATCTCCGGCGGCGGTGTGCTGGCTTCCAGTAAGCACCCGCAGCAGGCTCAGGCCTTTATGAAGTGGGTCACTGGCAAAGCGGGCCAGGAATCTCTGCGCACCAACGACGCGTTTGAATATGCGGTGGGTGTGAACGCGGCATCCAACCCGAAACTGGTTCCGCTCAAAGATCTGGATGCACCAAAAGTTGAAGCGTCATCGCTTAACAGCAAAAAAGTTATCGACCTGATGACTCAGGCTGGCCTGCTTTAATCGTAACAAACGTGGTGAGTGCTGAATGTCCGTAGTGAATGTTACTGATAAATCCATTGCGGCGCGTCCGGTGTCACAGCACCGCCCCGCGCCCGTGATGGTGATAATGGCGGTGGTGTTTTCGCTGCTGTCGCTGATCCCGCCGGCCTTTATTGTGTACATCGGTTTTGATACCGGCTGGGATACCGTTAAAGCACTCATCTTTCGCCCGCGTGTTGCTGAGTTGCTCAGCAACACGCTGTTATTAGTCCTGGTGACAGTGCCACTGTGCGTGTTTGTGGGGGTGCTGCTCGCCTGGCTGACAGAACGAACCACCCTCGCGGGCCGCAGGATTTGGTCGATGCTGGCGGTTGCCCCACTCGCCATTCCGGCGTTCGTGCAAAGCTATGCCTGGGTGAGCGCCGTGCCCTCGATTCACGGTTTGAGCGCGGGCGTTTTCCTGTCTGTGCTTGCCTATTATCCCTTTATTTATCTGCCCGTCGCCGCCGTGCTGCGCCGTCTGGACCCGACGCTCGAAGATGTGGCGGCCTCGTTAGGCACGCCGCCGCTGCGCGTCTTTTTCCGTATTGTCCTGCCGCAGCTGCGCCTGCCAGTATGGGGAGGTGCATTGCTGGTCGCACTGCACCTTCTGGCGGAGTACGGCCTGTATGCCATGATTCGCTTCGACACCTTCACTACCGCCATTTACGATCAGTTCCAGTCGACGTTCAGCGGTCCGGCGGCCAATATGCTGGCGGGCGTGCTGGCGCTGTGTTGTCTGGCTATTTTGACGCTGGAAGGTGCGACGCGCGGTAAAGCACGCTACGCGCGAGTCGGGGCCGGAGCGCCCCGCGAACAAAAACGCGGGCAACTTCATTACGCCTCTCAGTGTCTCGGGCAAGTTTTCGCCTTCGCGGTGATCCTGCTGGCCTTTGTGGTGCCCCTCGCGGTGCTCTGTCGCTGGCTGTGGCTGGGCGGTTTTGAGAACTGGAACCAGGCCAATCTTTGGCTATCGCTCCAGCAAACCCTGGTGCTCGCCGCCAGCGGTGCAATACTCACGCTGCTTGCCGGTGTGCCGATTGCGTGGCTCTCGGTGCGTCATCCTCGCCCGCTGTTCCGCGTGCTGGAGGGCTGTAATTATTTCACCAGCTCGCTGCCCGGCATTGTGGTGGCGCTGGCGCTGGTCACCGTGACCATTCACTACGCGCGCCCCATCTACCAGACCGAAATCACGCTGTTCCTGGCGTACCTGTTGATGTTCGCTCCACGCGCACTGATCAACCTGCGCGCGGGCATCGCTCAGGCACCCGTAGAGCTTGAAAACGTGGCCAGAAGCTTAGGTAAAACGCCCGCCACCGCGTTGTGGAGCGTGACGCTGCGCCTTGCCGCACCCGGTGCCGCCGCAGGAGGCGCGTTGGTTTTCCTTGGCATCTGTAATGAGTTAACCGCCACGCTGCTGCTTTCACCGCTCGGCACCCGCACGCTGTCGACCGGGTTCTGGGCGTTGACCAGTGAAATTGATTATGTCGCCGCAGCGCCTTATGCCCTGCTGATGATCCTTATCTCACTGCCGCTCACCGGCATTCTCTACGTGCAGTCACAAAAACTCGCAGGGTTGTAAGATGATTGAGTTATCGAACATTTCGAAGAAATTCGGCCAGACCACCGTGCTGGACGACCTGAACCTGAAAGTCGAAGCCGGAAACAGAACGGCGATTGTTGGGCCGTCCGGCTCCGGTAAAACCACCCTGCTGCGCATTCTTGCCGGATTTGAAACCCCGGATGCCGGGCAGATCACACTGAGCAATCAGGTGCTATTCGACCAGCACACCTTTGTCCCCGCCCATGAGCGAGGCATTGGTTTTGTGCCGCAAGAAGGTGCGCTGTTTCCGCACATGAAAGTCGGCGACAACATCGCTTACGGTCTGAAAGGCTCGAAAGAAGAAAATCGCCTGCGCGTGGCGGAATTGATGGAACTGGTGTCTCTCGATAATCGTCTTGCCTCACACTGGCCGCATGAAATTTCCGGCGGTCAGCAGCAGCGTGTGGCACTGGCCCGCGCGCTGGCGCAAAAACCGGCGTTGATGCTGCTGGATGAACCCTTCTCGGCGCTGGATACCGGCCTGCGTGCCGCCACGCGCAAAGCCACGGCGGATTTACTGGAACAGGCCGGTGTCGCCACGATTCTGGTGACGCACGATCAGCAAGAAGCGCTGTCGTTTGCCAGCCAGATTGCGGTCATCCGTAACGGGCGTTTTACCCAGGTCGGCACGCCAGTGGAGGTTTACTCCCGGCCTGTAGATGAAGAGACCGCGCTGTTTCTCGGTGACGCATTGATTTTCGCGGCGCAAGTGCAGGATGGCATGGCGCGGTGTTGTCTGGGCGATGTCCCCGTCGGCAATCCGCACCTCACGGGCAACAGACGCATTATGCTGCGCCCGGAACAACTGAGGATTATGGCTGACCATCCGCAGCCAACAGCGATAGTCAGCGAAGTGGATTTCACCGGCCATCTTTCGACGCTGACCTTAACGTCCCCGGACTGGCCAAAGGCGTTGCAGGTCAAAACCTTGAGCCAGCAGCACTGGCAGAAAGGTGCGGCAGTCAAGGTAACGATCAACGGCCAGGCCTGCGTGTTAGCCGCCTGATACATTTGTTACAGCCGCCCGCTTTTCGGCATGCAGGGCGGCTGTTACTCTTGAATTCCGGAGCGTCGTGCTCGTCAGCAAAATGTCAGGCAACTCAAATGAAAACTATCACTCTCAGTGACATGCGTCAGCAGAGCGACGCGGCAGCCAGTGCCCCACGTTTACGCGCTCATCGTAATCTTCACCCTGAATTAAGCGACCCGGTACAACGCCTGGCCATTGCGATGGAACCGGGCACCTATGTCCGACCTCACCGCCATCCGCACACCTTTGAACTGCTGTTTGCGCTGAGTGGCCGTTTCCTGGTACTCAACTTTGATGACGAGGGCAATGTCACGCATCGCGTGGTGCTGGGCGACGAGTGCAAAGTCGTTGAAATGGCGGCGGGCACCTGGCACTCGGTGCTGTCGTTAGATCACGGCGGCGTGATTTTTGAAGTCAAACACAGCGGCTATCAGCCGGTAGCGGAAGACGATTTTGCCCGCTGGTCCCCGGCAGAGGGGGAACCGGCCACCGCCGAACTGCTGCGCTGGTCAGCTGAGGCGCAAATCGGCGACACCGGTTTTAAAGCCTAATCATCGCGCTGCGCGAAGCTCCTGCCCCGCTTCGCGCGCCTTTCCCCATCGGAAGTCTTAGCCAGGTTCACAACTCTGCAACATCCTGATTCCGGCACTTCTGCCCGCATGCTAGGCTGCGATCATGTCCATCAGCCCCCTTCGTTGCAGGCCACATGAAACCCAGATTCCCTTTTCAGGTGAAGCTTTTTCTGTCGCTGGTGCTCTTTTCCTGCCTGCTGCTGGCGATTTTGGGCGGGATTTTGTATCACGTCATCGACAAACAGTTGCATCATGATTTAGGCCAGCGCGCACGGGTGCAGGCCAGTGAAATTGCCCTGATGCCGGGGCTGGCAGAGAAAGTCGAAGCCCGGGATATCGACGGCATTGCTCGCATAATCCAGCCGCTACGCGATCAAAGCGATGCCAGCTATTTCGTGATCGGCGACGTAAACGAGCAGCATCTGTATCACTCCGAATCGCCGGAGCGCCTGAACCTGCCGATGATTGGCGGTGATAACGCCGAGGTACTGCGCGGCAAAACCATTATCTCGATGCGCCAGGGCGGCATTGGCGTATCGCTGCGCAGCAAAGCGCCCATTTTCGATGCGCGTCATCAGGTGATTGGCATTGTTTCCGTCGGCTATCTCACTTCTTACATCGCCAATATCAACGCGCGTCTGCTGTGGCAGGCGGCATTGTATGGCGTTGCCCTGCTGTTGCTGTTGTTTCTCTTTTCGTGGATTTTCACCCGCAACGTTAAAAAACAGATGTTCTGGCTGGAGCCAAAAGACATTGCCCTGCTGGTACGGCAACAAAAAGCGCTGCTGGAAGCGATGTATGAAGGCGTTTTTGCTGTGAACGGCGAGCGACAGCTGATTCTGATTAACCGGGCCGCGCGGGAGCTGCTCGATTTGACGCAGACGGAAGAGAAGCTGATTGGCAAACCGCTGGACCAGGTGGTGCATCTTCCTCCGGCCTTTTTCGCCGACAAAGGTGTGGCACAACATGACCAGATTACGGTGCTCAATCAGAAGCAGATGATCGTTAACCGCGTGGCGATTACGCTGGACCCAGGCGAAGCCAACGGCTGGGTGTTTAGCTTCCGCGATAAAAATGACATCAACACCCTGAGTAGCCAGTTAAGCCAGGTCCGGCGCTACGCCGACAACCTGCGCATCATGCGTCACGAACAGCTGAACTGGACCGCCACGCTGGTCGGCCTGCTGCAAATGCAGCGCTATGACGATGCGATTCACTACATTCAGGCCCAGTCGGAGGGCGCGCAGAAGGTGCTGGATTTTGTCTCCTCGCGCTTTACCTCACCGGCGCTGTGCGGGCTGCTGCTGGGGAAATATGTCAGCGCGCGGGAAAAAGGGATCGAGCTGCAGTTTGATCCCGTCTGCCAGCTGATGCGCATTCCTCCGGGGATCACCGAAACAGCGCTGATGTCGGTGCTAGGTAATCTGCTGGATAACGCCGTGGACGCCACGCTGAAAATGCCCCTGCCCCGCGCGCCTGTCGAACTCTATATTTCAGACCGCAATCGAGATCTGCTGATTGAAGTCGCCGATCAGGGCAGCGGCGTGGACGATGCGCTGAAACCCCATCTTTTTGAACAGGGCGTGACCAGCAAACCGCAGACAAACGATGAGCTGGCGGGGGCCGAGCACGGAATTGGCCTCTATCTGGTGGCAGGCTATGTGCAAGGGGCCGGTGGCAACATTGAAGTGACGGATAACACGCCGCAGGGCACGCTGTTTTCGGTGTTCATTCCTTTTGAAACAGGAGGAGTCCATGACGCACAGCCAGCCGCTTGATGTGGTCATTGTGGAAGATGAGCCGCATCTTGCCGAACTGCATCGCGAGTATATCGAACAGAATTTCCACCTGCGCGTCGTCGGGATCGCGAGCACGCTTGAGCAGGCTCGCGCCCTGTTGCAACGCCACCAGCCGCGGTTGATCCTGCTCGATAATTATCTCCCGGACGGTCAGGGCGTGGACCTGATTGACAGCCCGTTGCTGAAAAGCTTCGAATGCTCGGTGATTTTTATCACCGCCGCCAGCGATATGCAGACCTGCAGCCACGCCATGCGCAGCGGCGCGTTTGACTACCTCATCAAACCGGTCTTTTTCCAGCGCCTGCGGGCGTCGCTGGAACGTTTTATGCTGCTGGTCCACACCCTGCGTCAGCAAAAAGTGGTCGATCAGCACGCGCTGGACAAGCTGTTTAATCTCCCTGCCGCCGACACCTCCGCCGTGCCGTCAACCAAAGGCATCGAACCCAATACCCTTGAGCGGGTGAAACAGGTTTTCAGCGACGATCCTGACACAAACTGGTCCGTGGAACAGGTGGTGGAAAAAACCGGCATCAGCAAAACCACCTGCCGTCGTTATCTGGAATATTGCGTGGAAGCGAAGTTGATAAGCGCGGAGCTGCAGTATGGCAGTATCGGGCATCCGCGAAGGTTGTACCGAAAAGTCCCGTAACAAGCGCCCGGTGGCGCTGCGCTTACCGGGCCTACAGGGTCATCACGCTTTTGTCAGCCGGGAGGTTTTGGGATGGGCGGTTTAAAACACCCGCCCGGCGGCGCTTCGCTTACCGGGCCTACAGGGTCATCACGCTTTTGTAGGCCGGGTAAGGCGCAGCCGCCACCCGGCAATTCACGAGTACCGTTCAGCCATTCCTGCAATCGTTACATTCCCCTGCACTTTTCGCTGAATCGCCGCCGCATTTAATAACTTTGCCCGTAATCACATCGCCTGTATTTATATCCAGCAAGGTAGAATAGGCACGCGCGCAATAAACAAGGTTCGAACCAGGGAATAAAAAGAAAGGGTATTTAAGAAAGCGCAGCGCAAAGGTGCTAGAACACCTTCACGCCGCTAACCACAAACAACTGACTAAGGAGTTATTTATGGCTGAGCAGAAGTGTATGCCAGATCCTATCGTGGCCCAAACAGATCTTCCGGGATCAGCGGCGAATGATCGTTTTCCCGAGGTGACTCGCAAAACCAGCGCCCGCCGTCTGCACGGAAAAGCGCCCGATGCCGCCGCGATCCACCCCAGAGCAGACACCCCGGAAACCTGCGCCGCCTGCTGCGAGCTGCATTCGCGGATCCGCCAGAGCTATATTCCCCTTCAGGGCGAGTGGCTGAAGAGAGCCGGGTTTTTCGACGGAATGCCGGTCAAAATCCGCGTCATGCCGGACTGCATCGTCATCACCCCGCAAAACACCCGCGAGCTGTGGGGCTGCCTGGAAGGCCTGAGCATCATCGATATTAACCAGCGCAAAGTCGCCACCTGGCTCAAAACCTTCCCCTATCCCCTGAACGATACCGGCAATATCCCGGCGATCCGCCGTAAACCGGAGGATGGATTGATTCGCGGGGGAAGTTGACTGGATAGCTCCCGGCCTGAGGGCCGGGAGAATTTGGTATGGGGGGAATGGCTGTTTTGAGCGAAATGCGGAAGTTGGCACAACTGAACGCATTATAATCAATGCCATTGCAGAAAGAAGTTTTAAGGCCTGTAACTGTAAAACTTAGGTCAAAAAGTCGCGTGGCGTGGCGCCCAGTATCGAACGAAAAGTCGCCGTAAAAGCAGCCGGACATGAAAAACCGAGTTGGTAGGCAACCTGTTTGATGGGAATGCCCGTGGATAGTAAATCAAGCGATACGCATATCCGTGCCCTTTGTTTCCAGGTTCTGAAACTAAAACCGGTATCCTGTAAAAACAGTCGAGAGAAGGTACGCTCCGACATGGCCGCAATATCCGCCAGGTCACTCATAGATGATTCCCAACGGTGGTTAATGAGTAACTCTGCGGCGGCGCGGGACAGACGTGCATCCTGCGGCATCGGAAGCTCGGTTGCCAAATGATTGGCTTCACTCAGGATCTCCATTAATAGCAATGCCATCGTCCGTTGACTCCCATCCCGGTATTCAACACTGAACAACCCGGCTATAAGTTCTTTCACCAGTGCTGTCGCCGTTATTACGTGGACGTCGTTGCTTTTAGTGAAACTCGTACATGCCTTAATGAGGCTGCTACTGAAGTAAAGTGTGCGAAGTTCAGTATGCGATAGCAGACTGTAGCTGTGCTCCTGAAAGGGTGGAAGCCATAAGGCACGCTGAGGGGGAATTACCCACCGCTTCTCTCCAGTTTCAACCAACATAACTCCCCGAGTCGCAAACAAGAGCTGCCCCTCAATATGATAATGCGGGGGATCCACATCTCCGCGTTTGTAACTTTTGGCGAGTTTTGACCAGCCTATCGCCTCATCATGTCTTGGCGCTTTAACTATATTGTTTGGCATTTCAGATTCAAACCCTGCAATTATGATTATCCTGCTAACAACGTCCAGACCGGAAGAATGCCGTTATCACGGACTACCTTGGGGACCAGAGCAACCTCAAACCGATCCACATTCATCTGCTAAGAGAACAAAGATATGCCCTCGCTTTCAACTGAATCAGACAATTCATCACAGATAACGCCTGTTAAAACATCAGAGCCAGTCCAGGGTTTTCTGGTCACTATTGTGGGTGCAACAGCACTCGCACATGGCTGTAATGACATGATTCAGGCAGTACTCCCCTCAATCTATCCGATGCTTAAAGCGAGTTTTACGCTCACTTATGCGCAGATCGGATTGATATCCCTGGTGTATCAGATCACAGCTTCTTTGCTTCAACCCTGGATAGGGCTTTACACCGACAAACATCCCAAACCATTTTTGTTGCCATCGGGAATGGGGATTACCCTGTTGGGGATTGGATTACTCGCTATCGCCAGTAATTTCATGATGATTTTAGTCGCCGCTGCACTGGTTGGGGTCGGATCTTCTATCTTCCATCCCGAAGCATCTCGCATCGCCCGAATGGCTTCAGGTGGACGATTTGGAACGGCTCAGTCAGCTTTCCAGGTTGGTGGGAATGCGGGATCGGCGTTCGGACCACTACTGGCTGCGTTGCTGATAATTCCTCACGGTCAGTTATCCGTTGCCTGGCTGATGCTTTGTGCACTGGTCGCAATTGTCATTCTGACGAAGCTCAGTCAGTGGTCAGCGCGGCATGGTCAGGCTCATATGAAACGCCATAGTGGTGCTGCACTGCAAAAACTATCAAAAGCGAAAGTTTTACAGGCTCTGATAGTGGTCAGTATTCTGATGTTCGCTAAATTTACCTACATTGCGTCATTGAGCAACTATTTCACATTTTATCTTGTCCATCGTTTTAGTTTGCCACTAGAGCAGGCCCAGATGTGTTTGTTTGCATTCCTTGCCGCTGTTGCAATTGGCACATTTGTTGGCGGACCGGTCGGCGATCGTATAGGGCGTAAGGCTGTTGTCTGGGTCTCATTTTTGGGCGTCATCCCATTTTCCCTGCTTTTGCCCCACGTAGATCTGGTCTGGACTATCGTGTTTACCATTATTATTGGTCTTATTCTGTCTTCGGCTTTTTCAGCACTGGTTGTTTACGCCCAGGAAATTGTCCCGGGTCGTGCGGGTATGGTGGCTGGGATCATGTTTGGGACGATGTTTGGTATTGGTGGACTAGCTGCTGCTGGCCTTGGGAAACTGGCAGATATGTATGGCATTGATTGGGTATATAGTTTGTGTGCCTTTTTGCCTTTGCTGGGTTTCGCCACTCTCTTTATGCCGAATACAAAAAAGAGTGGTTAAACGTGACCACCTTGTATTCCCCTGGCACTAGATCCACATGCATGCGGAGTAAAATCTCACCGACTTGATGTGGTGAGAGGTGCTCAAACCATTATTTATAAGTTGGACGATAGCGTGCAAAGCTCGACTTTGTGCGCTGTCATCAGCAGACAAGCCGCAGTGGCGGAGCGGCAAGAAGTTATAGTTTATGACAATTACTATAACCAGCGATCACAATCGATATTAGCAATGTCTGCTTTTGGCACAAAGCCGACAAACACACGCTCCCCAAGGATAGAGAAGATAACTCCCCCTCCCCGCTGAACCAGAACATCCGCCATTCCCCTTAAGGCATCCGCTGCACTGTGTAAAACACCCGCCCGGTGGCGCTAAGCTTACCGGGCCTACAGGGTCTTCACGCTTTTGTAGGCCGGGTAAGGCGCAGCCGCCACCCGGCAATAAAACCTTTCCCGTGGTTTCTATGGTGTTAATTGCTTAAAAAAGGCCAGCAATCACACTTCGGAAACAGAGTCGGTTGCCTCCTATTGTCTGAAAATCGCCATCGGCTATGTTGAGTTTTGACTACTAAAATGTAACTGAAAGGTTAATTACAATGTCGAACACAACACTCCGTATTTCTCTGCTTACCGCTACTGTGCTTTTCTCCGTTTCTGCAATGTCTGCTCTGCCGCAAGGCTATCCGGCGGACTACCAAAAGGTCGTCGACGCCGCGACCAAAGAAGGCAAAGTGGTTATCTACTCCACCACTGACACCAAAGCTGCCGGGCCGCTGATTCAGGGCTTTGAGGCGGCGTACCCGGGCATCAAAGTTGAATACAACGACATGAACAGTACCGAACTGTACAACCGTTTTATCAGCGAACAGGCTGCTGGCGGCGGTAGCGGCGACGTGGTGTGGAGTTCTTCAATGGACACCGGTCTGAAGCTCGCCACCGACTATGCCCTGGAGTACAAATCCCCGGAACAAGGCCAGCTGCCAAAATGGGCGGTGTGGAGCGATAAAGCCTACGGCACCACTTACGAGCCGGTGGTGTTTATCTATAACAAGCGCATGATCCCGGCGAACGAAGTGCCGGATTCTCATGCCGCGTTAGCAAAACTGATCGCCAGCCAGGCCGATAAATTCAAAAGCAAAGTCACCACCTACGATATAGAGAAATCGGGCCTCGGCTTTATGCTCTCGGTGCAGGATTCCAAAGCCGATCCGAACTATTTTAAAACCCTGGCTGACGTCGCCAAAGGCGGTTTAGCCGTGCAGTCTTCCACCGGCACGATGATGGAACGCGTCTCCTCCGGCGAAAACCTGATTGGCTTTAACATCCTGGGTTCTTACGCCGAAGCGCGTGCCAAAACGGACCCGTCGCTCGGCATCTCCTATCCGAAGGATTACACCCTGGTGTTGTCTCGCGTGTCGTTCATCAGCCAGCAGGCGCAAAACAGCAACGCCGCGAAGCTGTGGCTGGACTACGTGCTATCTGAAAAAGGCCAGAGCATTCTGGCGAACCAGGCCGACATCCCGTCCATCCGTAACGATATCGAAGGCAAAAATGACATTGACGGCATGACCAAAATGCTCGGCAACGCGCTGAAGCCGATTCCGGTGGATGAAAGCCTGCTGGAATACCTGCAGCCGAAAAAACGCCTCGATTACATCAAACAGTGGCGCGAAGCTGCCGGCAAATAACCTCAGGCCAGCCGCTCTGCGTCTGATTGCCCGGTGACGGCTCACGCCTTACCGGGCCTACAAAAAGTACGCCGGATAAGCGCAGCACATCCGGCAACCAATGCCGTTCCTCAGGGTCAACAGCCAGGGAAACCCTATGCAAGCCTTACAAAGAAAATGGCAAAGCCTGCCCCGCGGCGTGGTGGTGTTGATCACCGCGCTGGTGATTTACGTTCCTTTGTCGTTCATCGTGATACAAAGCTTCTTATCCGCACCGTTCTTTTCCCCGTCGAAAGAGTGGAGTCTGGAGTCATTTGGCTTTATTTTCACCGACCCTGATTTTTATAAGGCGCTGAAAAGTGGCTTTATCCTCGCCTTCGGCCTGGTGGCGATCGCCATTCCGCTCGGGGGCGTACTGGCCTTTCTGATGGTGCGCACCGACCTGCCTGGCCGTCGCCTGATCGAACCGCTGATCCTCGTGCCGATCTTTGTTTCGCCGATGGTACTCGGCTTTGGCTACGTGGTGGCCGCGGGCCCGGTGGGGTTCTTCTCCCTGTGGGCGCAGTCGATTATCGGCTTCGTGCCGTGGAACATCTACGACATGTCGAGCATCGTGGTGATTGCCGGGCTGACGCACGTTCCACACGCCTATCTGTATATCTCCTCGGCGCTGCGCAGCGTCGGGTCTGATGTGGAAGAAGCCGCGCGTATCGCCGGTGCGTCGCCGTTGCAGGTTATGACCGCCGTCAGCCTGCCGATGGTGCGCCCTTCTATTCTTTACGCCGTTGTGCTGCTGTTTTTCCTCGGGCTGGAAGTGTTCGGCCTGATGCTGGTGCTCGGCGATCCGGAAGGCAACATGGTGCTGGCGACTTACCTGTACCAGCTAACCAATAAACTCGGCACGCCGTCTTACCATCTGATGGCCGCCGTCGCCGTGGTGCTGATCTGTATCACCATCCCGCTGGTGATGCTCCAGCGCCGTCTGATGCGCACCGCCAACCGTTTTGTCACCATGAAAGGCAAAGCCTCTCAGGCACGTGCGTTGCCGCTGGGCAAGTGGCGCTGGGTCGCCGGTGCCGTCGTCGCCTTCTGGCTGACGGTCACGATTGGCGTTCCGCTGCTGGGCGTGGTGCTGCGCGCATTTATCTCCAACTGGGGCGTGGGCGTGTCTGTCTGGGATGAGCTGTCGCTCAACACTTTCCGCACCATCTGGCAGCAGCCAAACCTGCTGCGCGCGATCGTCAACTCGATGGCGATTGGCGTGTTCGGCGGCGCGCTGGCGGTGGTTTGCTATCTGTTTATCGGCATCGCCATGCACCGTAAACCGGACAACACCACCCGCTTCCTCGATTACAGCGTGCTGGTGCCACGCGCGGTGCCGGGCCTGCTCGCCGGGCTGGCGTTCCTGTGGGTTTTCCTGTTCCTGCCAATGTGGCTGGATAACGCCCTGAAATCTGGCTGGCTTTCGGGTATGCCGTGGTCGCAGTGGCTGCGCGATAACCTGATTGTTTGGCTGCGATCGCTTCGCAGCACCATCTTCAGCGTCTGGCTGGCCTACACCGTGGTGTGGATGGCGTACGGCCTGCGGCTGATCTCTTCCACGCTGTTACAGGTGGCACCGGAACTGGAAGAAGCAGCGCGCAGCACCGGGGCCACGCGCGGGCAGATCACCCGCCATGTAACGATTCCTCTGTCTCGTTACGGTTTAATTGGTTCCTGGCTGTTGATGTTCCTGATTTTCGAGCGTGAATATTCTACCGGCGTGTACCTGCTTTCGCCGGGCACGGAGACCATCGGGTCGATGCTGGTTTCCCTGTGGGCTGCAGGCGCGATCGATATCGTGGCCGCGCTCTCCTTTATCAACATCCTGCTGGTGGTCGTCGGCCTGGGGATTGCCCTTCGTTTTGGAGTCAAATTACATGATTGAGTTAACGGTCGAGAATCTGCATTTAACCTACGGCGACAATCCGGTGTTGAAGGGCGTGTCGATGAACCTGAAGCGCGGCGAAGTGGTGTCACTGTTGGGGCCCTCGGGCAGCGGCAAAACCACGCTGCTGCGCGCCGTCGCCGGGCTGGAAAAACCGACTCAGGGCGCAATCGTCATCGGCAACAACAAAGTGTACGATGGAACGCCGCGCAGCGAAGTGCCCGCCGAAGAGCGTAATCTCGGGCTGGTGTTTCAGTCCTACGCCCTGTGGCCGCATAAAACCGTGTTTGAAAACGTGGCCTATCCGCTGAAACTGCGCAAAGTGCCGGCCAAAGAGATCACTCAGCGGGTGCAGGATGTGCTGGATCAGCTTGGGCTGGGGCATCTTGGCAAACGTCACCCGCATCAGCTTTCCGGTGGTCAGCAACAGCGCGTGGCGATTGGTCGTGCGCTGGTGTATAACCCGCCGGTTATCCTGCTGGATGAGCCGCTGTCGAACCTCGACGCCAAGCTGCGTGAAGAAGCCCGCGTGTTCCTGCGTGAATTGATCATCAAACTGGGGCTGTCGGCGCTGATGGTGACGCACGATCAGAATGAGGCGATGGCGATTTCTGACCGCATCCTGTTGCTCAATAACGGCAAAATTGAGCAACAGGGCACGCCGCAGGAAATGTATGGTTCGCCGAAGACGCTGTTCACCGCAGAATTTATGGGGAGCAACAACCGTCTGCACGGCAAAATCACCGAAGTCCGCGACGGCAAAGCGCGCATCGAAGGCAGGGGCTGGTCGCTGTGGGGCAAAGCCGCAGAAGGCGTGCAAAGCGGTCAGGAAGGCACGGCGGTGATCCGCGTCGAACGCGTGGCGTTAGTCGAAGGACCAGGGGAAAACCAGTTCGAACTGCCGCTACTGACCAGCATGTATCTCGGCGATCGCTGGGAATACCTGTTCAGGACAATCGGCGATGATTTCGTGATCCGCGCTTATGGCACTGAGGTGCGTGACCCGCAGCATTGCCACCTGGCATTACCGGAAAATCACGTCTGGATTTTCCCGAAAGGGTGATGGTGAAAGGGAGCGGTAATGTCGCTCCCTTTTTGCAGAAATTTGATTTTGGGTTGTAGTGGTCATCGGCTTTGTTTCAGATAAACCATGTCACGTAACTGTATGCCGCCCTCAAAGATAGGATGGTCGTAATTATCGACAAAAAAATCCTTCACCCTATGGGAGTCAACAAACCCGCAGCGCTTATAGAAATCAAGGGTAAAAGGCACATCACCCGTGCCGACATACAGAGTGTTAAAAGACGTTAGGTAGGTTTTTTTGAGGAATGCGATCATGGCCTTACCATATCCCTTTCTTTGGGATGCAGGATCGGTGGCGATATTTTTCAGTTCACACTCGTGGCTATTTAACGCCACAACAACCGCAATGCATTTCACGCCATTATCATCCAGCTTGAACATTCGCCCTGCGTCGAGATAGCGATCAATCATATCCTCCTGCTCATCACCCAGAAGAAGGAGTTCAAGGAAGTCTTTTTTGTTATGCAACACTTCTGTGATGATCATGGTGGTTCCCTTGTCAGCTTTATCCTCGAAGGAATTATTGCATTATCCAGTGGGGTTAAAGAGATTTTCGTTCTGGAAATGGGAGGTAGGGGCTGGATGAAGCGGGTTCTAAGGGCTTTGAGTTGGTTTTGATCGACTTGGGAAGAGTTTGAAATGGTGCGATAATAGGAACACAACACAACCAATCAGGTTATTGAATTATATGTGATTTACCATGTTATTACTTGATAGATCCCCCCAAAAGTACCCCCGTAAGATTTTCTGCTCCACCAGTTCACAAAAAAGCTTTGGCGTGGTAATCACAGGTTTACGAGGTACCTATTGTAAATAGACCCGTTTTAGTTCCATGCTTTTTTTGAGATCCCGGCCAAATAATG
>RCUO01000064.1_pt1 | contig 85313 bp, 74 predicted proteins | sample 2166161 | NCBI WGS metagenome assembly RCUO01 (sample SAMN09932617, study PRJNA488358) | compost metagenome | feature: garden; material: soil; isolation source: compost soil in cyclohexanecarbonitrile-enriched culture | place: Germany: Experimental Botanical Garden Goettingen | collected 2016-01-27
CATGTCACTTTGAGTGCCCACACAGATTGTCTGATAAATTGTTAAAGAGCAGTGCCGCTTCGTTTTTCTCAACGGCGCGGGGTGTGCATATTACGCTTCCCCGCTTCAGAGTCAAGCTTTATTTTCGCTTTTCTCTGTTGGTGTTCATCGCTGAACCCCGCTAACCCGGCGGCCTGTATGCCGTTGTTCCGTGTCAGTGGAGGCGCATTATAGGGAGTTCTTCGGCAGTGACAAGCATAAAATTCAAAAAAGTTATCGTTCGCTTATTTTTCAAACTTACCGTTGATTAAACATGCGAACTGCCCGTTAATTGCGCGATTTCTCGGGCAAAACTGGCCACCTGCGGCCAGTCGGTATAAACCACTTCTTTACGCGTGTCGGTTTCGCCGCCGGTCATCTTCATAATCAAGCGGATCATAAAGCGGTCATACCAGCTGTAGCGTGGATAACGCAGCGCCCCCGCAAAGACGGCGCACAGCTCTGGCTGCCACGGCGAGTTCAACAGGAACTTGCGCGTGTAGCTATTCGTCTGCGGCGTGCGCTTCTCTGCTTTACGCGCCACCAGATTCACGGAGTAGAACGCACCCGGCAGAGTCATTAAGGTGTCGAGATGCTTTTTCACAAAGCGATCCAACGCCGGATGAAAATGGCCATAACGTATAGAAGCACCAATGACCACGCGATCGTAATCGGCCCACTGAATCTCTTCGGTCCGATTCAGATTCACCACATCGGCGTAAACGCCCTGCTCTTTCAATTCCGACGCCAGATAAGAGGCAATCTCACGCGTCTGACCGTCGCGCGTCGAGAATAAAATTAATGTCTTCACCAGATAAGTCCTTACTCGCGCCAGAATGTTGGGGTAAACAGCACCAGCAGCGTAAACACCTCAAGACGGCCAAACAGCATGTTGGCAATCAAGATCCATTTCGCAACCGGGTTCATACTGGCAAAGTTATCCGCCACCACGCCAAGCCCTGGCCCCAGGTTATTGAGCGTCGCCACGACAGAAGCAAACGCCGAGAAATCATCCACGCCGGTGGCAATAATCGCCAGCATGCTGACGATAAAGACCAGCGCGTAGGCAGAAAAGAAGCCCCACACCGCTTCGAGAATACGTTCCGGCAGCGCGCGGTTGCCAAGCTTAATGCTATACACCGCATTCGGGTGTACCAGACGTTTCAGCTCACGGTTACCCTGTTTGAACAGGAGCAGAATACGGATGACCTTCAGCCCCCCGCCCGTCGACCCCGCACAGCCGCCGATAAAAGCAGAGCATAAAAGCAGGACCGGCAGGAACAGCGGCCAGCGGGCGATGCTGTCGGTGGTAAAGCCCGCAGTGGTTGCCATCGACACCACCTGGAAGAAGGCCTGGTTAACGGTGGTCACCGCCGAGCTGTAAACATCGTGGAACCACAGCACCAGGGTGCAGATGATCACCAGCGTCAGCTGGACACCGATAAACATTCTAAATTCCGGGTCACGCCAGTAAACCCTCAGGCTACGTCCACTTAATAAAGAGAAGTGCAGGCCGTAGTTACACCCGGAGATCAGCAGGAAGATAGCAATAATGGTGTTGATGGTCGGGCTGTCGAAGTAGCCGACGCTAGCGTCGTGAGTCGAGAACCCGCCAATCGCAATCGTCGAAAAGCTGTGTCCAATCGCATCGAAAGCAGGCATCCCGGCAAACCACAGGGCCAGCGCACAGGCGACGGTCAGTAATACGTAGATAAACCAGAGCGTTTTTGCCGTCTCCGCAATACGCGGGCGCATTTTGTTATCTTTCAGCGGCCCCGGCATTTCAGCGCGATAGAGCTGCATCCCCCCGACGCCCAGTATCGGCAGGATCGCGACGGCGAGGACGATGATCCCCATCCCGCCGAACCATTGCAGCATCTGGCGATAAAAGAGGATGGCGTGCGGCAACGAGTCCAGCCCCACCAGCGTGGTGGCGCCCGTCGTCGTCAGCCCGGAGAAGGATTCAAAAAACGCGTCGGTGACGGTCAGATTAGGCTGTTCCGCGAAGATAAACGGCAGCGCACCCACGCTACCCAGCACGGTCCAGAACAGCACCACAATCAGAAAGCCCTCGCGGGACTTCAGCTCGCCCTTCTCACGGCGGTTAGGCCACCAGAGAATCGAGCCAATCACCAGCGCGGCGAAGAAGGTCTGCGTGAACGCGCGCCCCGCGCCGTCCCGATAGATAAGCGCTACCAGCCCTGGGAGGATCATCGTCCCGGAAAAAAGTATGACCAGCAGTCCAACGATTCGGGTTATGGCACGAAAATGCATCTGCCGTTCCTTTGGTATTCAAAAAGTAAGGAGGGGATTATTCTTCAATCGGCAGTAATTGCAACGCACCACGACTAAAATCAGCCAGTTTTGCTGAAAAAGCCGTCAGTTCCGCCTGAGGAAGCGCCACTCGTAATTGTACCGTCGCCTGGTAATCACTCTGCACAATCACGCCGTTAAATTGCTTAAGCAGCGTTTCGATGCCAGATAACTGAGCGTAATCACACAACAAAGTATATTCGGTCAGTGGCGTTTTGCGGACCGTCTTCAGCAGATTTAGCGCCTGCTGCACACCCCCGCCGTAGGCTTTGACCAGCCCACCGGTTCCTAACAGGATGCCGCCGTAGTAACGAACCACAACGGCAGTTATCTCTCCGACGCCACTTCCCATCAGTTGAGAGAGCATCGGTTTACCCGCCGTGCCTGCGGGTTCACCATCATCAGAAAAGCCAAGCTGCTGCGAATCATTCGGCGGACCAGCGACCCACGCCACGCAGTGGTGACGGGCGTCGGGATGCTCCGCGCGAATGGATTCAACAAACGCTTTCGCCGCCTCCACGCCATCGGTATGGGCCAACAGCGTGATAAAGCGGCTCTTTTTGATCTCTTCAACGAAGATGACCGGCTCGGCCGGTATCAGCCAGCTATCCATCACGCCAGTTTCTGGTCTCGCGTCATGTTCTCAATGCTGTTTTCGTGGATCACCACGTTATCTTCAATACGAATGCCACCGAACGGTTTCAGCGCTTCAATTTTCTGCCAGTTGAAGTGTTTGCTGAACTGACCGTCACGCCACGGCTGGAGCAGAGAATCGATGAAATAAATGCCCGGCTCGATGGTCAGCACCATACGCGGCTGCAGCACGCGAGTGCAGCGCAGATAAGGATATTTCGACGGTGCCGCCAAATGCGTACCGGTATCATCCTGCATAAAGCCAGCCACATCGTGAACCTGCAGGCCCAGCGGATGACCAATCCCGTGCGGCATAAATGGCCCAGTGAGATCGTTTTCCACCATCGCCTCTTCGCTCATGTCCGTCACAATCTGGTGCTTACGCAGCAGTTTGGCAATGCGCTGATGAAACTGAATGTGGTAATCGACGTAGCTGGTCCCCGCTTTCAGGGTGCCGATAAGTGCCAGCTGTTCGTCATTCACGTCTTTGATCAGATGCGCGAAATCGTTGTCCGCGTTTGCCGCCCAGGTACGGGTGAGGTCGGCCGCGTAGCCGTTGTACTCAGCGCCCGCATCCAGCAGGAAGCTACGCATCTCGGCCGGTGCGCGGTGATCCAGTTTGGTGTAGTGCAGCACGGATGCATGCTCGTTCAGCGCCACGATATTGCTGTACGGCACGTCGGTATCCCGATGGCCCGTCGCGGTCAGGTACGCCTGATTGATATCGAACTCGCTCATCCCGGACAGGAAGGCTTCATGAGCCGCCTGATGACCGTTCACCGCCGTTTTCTGCGCTTCACGCATGCAGGAAAGTTCATAGTCGGTCTTATATGAGCGGTAATAGTGCAGATAATCGATCACGCCTTTCGGGTTGATGTTAGCCGCCGGAATCTCCAGACCCAGAGCACGTTCCGGCACCGGACCGATATAGCCGATGTTGCCGCGCGCAGCGGGCAGCTGACTGCCTATCCCGTCGGCTTTTGGCAGGGCAATCACGTCCACTTCTTCGGTCCAGAAACTGGTCGGCAGCGGTTCCACGTTGTGCCAGTAATCAACCGGCAGATAGAACCACAGTTTCGGCTTGTTCACGCCATCCACCAGCAGCCAGCAGTTCGGAACCTGTGTTACCGGCACCCAGGCTTTGAACTGAGGATTGACCTTGAACGGGTATGGATGGTCGTCCAGGAAGACGTTGACCAGCTCGCCGGAGTGAATCAACAGCGCATCGAGTTTAAAGCGAGCCAGTACATCGCGGGTACGTTCCTGCAACGTAACAATATGATTTTTATAAAGTGAGGCCAGTGAGTCCATCATTCTTCCTTTCTTTATTGAGCTCAAGTCTTCGCATCTTAGCACACCTCGCTTTTACTGCGTGATTTCCACCGAGCGTGATCAATGCAGCAATTATTTAATGAGTGATTTGCATTTTATTAACACAAATTCCACACTCGACTTCATCTGGTATGACCAGATCCAATTGCTGGATTCAGGAGACTGACATGCTCTACAAAGGCGACACCCTGTACGTAGACTGGCTGGAAGATGGCATCGCCGAACTGGTGTTCGATGCCCCCGGCTCAGTCAACAAACTCGACACCGCGACGGTGGCCAGCCTCGGCCACGCGCTGGATGTCCTCGAAAAACAAGCTGATTTGAAAGGGCTGCTGCTGCGTTCTGAAAAAGCGGCCTTTATTGTCGGTGCCGATATCACCGAGTTCCTCTCTCTGTTCCAGGTACCGGAAGAACAGCTCAGCCAGTGGCTGCATTTTGCCAACAGCGTGTTTAATCGCCTGGAAGATCTTCCTGTCCCGACCATTTCTGCCGTCAACGGCTACGCGCTGGGTGGCGGCTGCGAATGCGTCCTGGCGACCGACTATCGTCTCGCCACGCCGGATCTGCGTATCGGTCTGCCGGAAACCAAGCTGGGCATCATGCCGGGCTTCGGTGGTTCTGTGCGTATGCCACGTATGCTGGGCGCAGACAGCGCGCTGGAAATCATCGCTGCGGGTAAAGATGTGGGCGCGGAACAGGCGCTGAAAATCGGCCTGATCGACGGTGTGGTGAAGCCAGAAAAACTGCGCGACGGGGCCATCGCCATTTTACGTCAGGCGATTAAGGGCGATCTCGACTGGAAAGCCAAACGCCAGCCGAAGCTCGAGCCGCTGAAACTCAGCAAAATTGAAGCCACCATGAGCTTCACCATCGCCAAAGGCATGGTGATGCAGACGGCAGGCAAACACTATCCGGCACCGATTACCGCCGTGAAAACCATCGAAGCCGCCGCACGCTTTGGCCGCGACGAAGCGCTGAAACTCGAAAATCAAAGCTTCGTTCCGCTGGCGCACACCAGCGAAGCGCGCGCGCTGGTCGGTATTTTCCTCAACGACCAGTTCGTAAAAGGCAAAGCCAAACAGCTGACCAAAAACGTTGAAACGCCAAAACACGCGGCGGTACTCGGCGCAGGCATTATGGGCGGCGGCATCGCCTACCAGTCTGCCTGGAAAGGCGTGCCTGTGGTGATGAAAGACATCAACGAGAAATCCCTGACGCTGGGCATGAACGAAGCGGCCAAACTGCTCAACAAACAGCTCGAGCGCGGCAAGATTGGCGGCCTGAAACTGGCGGGCGTGATTGCGACGATTCAGCCGACGCTGGACTACACCGGTTTCGACCGCGTGGACGTGGTCGTTGAGGCCGTCGTCGAAAACCCGAAAGTGAAAAAAGCGGTCCTGGCCGAAACGGAAGAGAAAGTGCGCCCGGATACCGTTCTGGCGTCCAACACCTCGACCATTCCGATCGGCGAACTGGCCAGCGTGCTGCAACGCCCGGAAAACTTCTGCGGGATGCACTTCTTTAACCCGGTCCACCGTATGCCGCTGGTCGAAGTCATTCGCGGGGAAAAAACCTCCGATCAAACTATCGCTAAAGTGGTGGCGTGGGCCAGCAAAATGGGCAAAACCCCAATTGTGGTCAACGACTGTCCGGGCTTCTTCGTCAACCGCGTGCTGTTCCCGTACTTCGCCGGATTCAGCCAGCTGCTGCGCGACGGCGCGGACTTCCGCAAAGTCGATAAAGTGATGGAAAAAGTGTTCGGCTGGCCGATGGGCCCGGCGTACCTGCTGGATGTGGTCGGCATCGACACCGCGCACCACGCGCAGGCCGTGATGGCCGCCGGTTTCCCGCAGCGTATGCAGAAAGATTATCGTGACGCCATCGACGCACTGTTCGACGCCAATCGCTTTGGGCAGAAAAACGGTCTTGGCTTCTGGCGTTATAAAGAAGACAGCAAAGGCAAGCCGAAGAAAGAAGACGATGCCGCCGTTGAAGGTCTGCTGGCTGACGTCAGCCAGGCCAAACGTGACTTTAGCGACGAAGAGATCATCGCCCGCATGATGATCCCAATGGTCAACGAAGTGGTGCGTTGCCTGGAAGAAGGTATTATCGCAAGCCCGGCAGAAGCGGATATGGCGCTGGTCTACGGCCTCGGCTTCCCTCCGTTCCACGGCGGCGCGTTCCGCTGGCTGGATACGCTCGGCAGCGCGAAATATCTCGACATTGCGCAGCAATACCAGCATCTCGGGGCGTTGTATGAAGTGCCGGAAGGCCTGCGCAATAAAGCGCGTCATAACGAACCATACTATCCCCCAGTTGCGCCTGCCCGTCCGGTCGGCGAGCTGAAAACGGCTTAAGGAGTCACAATGGAACAGGTTGTCATTGTCGATGCAATTCGCACCCCGATGGGCCGTTCAAAGGGCGGCGCATTCCGCAACGTGCGCGCGGAAGATCTCTCCGCGCACCTGATGCGTAGCCTGCTGGCGCGTAACCCCGCGCTGGAAGCGGCGGCGCTGGACGATATTTACTGGGGCTGCGTGCAGCAAACCCTCGAGCAGGGTTTTAACATCGCCCGTAACGCCTCACTGCTGGCAGAAATCCCACACTCCGTTCCGGCGGTCACCGTCAACCGCCTGTGCGGTTCGTCGATGCAGGCGCTGCACGATGCGGCCCGCATGATCATGACCGGCGATGCGCAGGTGTGCATGGTCGGTGGCGTGGAACACATGGGCCATGTACCGATGAGCCACGGCGTCGATTTCCACCCAGGCATGAGCCGCAACGTGGCAAAAGCTGCCGGTATGATGGGGCTGACCGCCGAGATGCTCTCACGCATGCACGGTATCAGCCGCGAAATGCAGGACGCCTTTGCCGCGCGCTCGCACGCTCGCGCCTGGGCTGCCACGCAATCCGGTGCTTTTAAGAATGAGATCCTCCCGACCGGTGGCCATGACGCGGACGGCGTGCTGAAACAGTTCTTCTACGACGAAGTGATTCGCCCGGAAACCACTGTTGAAGCGTTGTCCACCCTGCGCCCGGCGTTTGACCCGGTCACCGGCACGGTGACGGCAGGTACTTCGTCTGCCCTTTCCGACGGTGCGGCGGCGATGCTGGTGATGAGCGAAAGCCGCGCCCGCGAGTTAGGTTTAGCCCCGCGCGCTCGTATACGTTCAATGGCGGTTGTCGGATGTGACCCGTCTATCATGGGTTATGGCCCGGTTCCGGCGTCAAAACTGGCGCTGAAAAAAGCCGGGCTGACGACCAGCGATATCGACCTGTTTGAGATGAACGAAGCGTTCGCCGCGCAGATCCTGCCGTGCATTAAGGATCTGGGGCTGATGGAGCAGATCGACGAGAAGATCAACCTCAACGGCGGCGCGATCGCCCTGGGTCATCCGCTGGGTTGTTCGGGTGCACGTATAAGCACCACACTGATTAACCTGATGGAACGCAAAGACGCCCAGTTTGGTCTGGCGACGATGTGCATCGGGTTAGGTCAGGGGATCGCAACGGTGTTTGAGCGAGTGTGAGCAAGATAACGTAGGCCCGATAAGCGAAACGCCATCGGGCAAAAAGCCGGGGGCGCTGCGCTTGCCCGGCCTACAATCATTTAGTCTCAGAGAGTTTAGTTGCCGTTTTTCCCGCCTGTCAGGGGCGGGTTTTTTATTGGTTCCCTCGCCCCTTTGGGGAGAGGGTTAGGGTGAGGGGCAAAGGCCGCGCCTTAGATAAACGCAAACGCATCGCCGAACAGGCGGTCTTCACGCGCATTACGCTCATGACAGAATAGATCGCGGGCAATCTTCGCCATTTCAAAACGACCGGCAATATAGATATCGTGTCCGGCCAGCGTACCGTGATCCTGCAATACCGCCGTCAGCACCGTTCCTGAACGTCCACGCCATCCTTCTTCCGGCTGCTCCACCACTGGCTCAACGCGAAGATTCGGGTGCGTCACGCTCAGTGATTCCAGCTCGGACAGATCGTAGAGATGTTTCTCTTCGCGGCCACCCCAGTAGATAGTGATATCGCGATTTGGATTTTGCGAAAGCGCGGTCAGCAGAATCGAACGCACGTAGGAGAAGCCCGTGCCACCAGCGATCAGGATCAGTGGACGGTCTTCGTCTTCGCGCAGCCAGGCTTCGCCGTGCGGAATATCCACGTCGATTTCACGCTCTTTCAGGATGCGGTCCATCACCGCCATGGCATACAAATTAAGCTCTGACGCACCGATATGCAGCTCAATAAATTCCTGCTCATCTGGCGTAGACGCCATAGAGAAAGGGCGCTTATCACGTTCATCCATCACCACCATCAAATATTGGCCCGCGCGGAATGAAAACGCCGCCTCCGGAACCAAACGGACGCGATATACGGTGTCGGTGATAGCATCTACCGAGGTCACTTTACAGCTTAAGGTTGTCATTCGCTCTCTCTGTCGGGAAGTCTATAGGGCTTAACGGTCAGTCTCTGGCTTACCGTCATTCAATATGGCCAACTCGTCCCATATCGCGTCAATTCGCGCGGTCACTTCAGGATCTTTTTTAATCGGGCGACCCCATTCACGCTCGGTTTCGCCGGGCCATTTATTGGTGGCATCCAGTCCCATTTTTGAACCAAGCCCAGAAACCGGCGAGGCAAAATCCAGATAATCAATCGGTGTGTTTTCCACTAACACCGTGTCGCGCGCCGGGTCCATCCGCGTGGTGATGGCCCAGATAACGTCATTCCAGTCGCGGGCATTGACGTCGTCATCGCAGACAATAACAAATTTGGTATACATAAACTGGCGCAGGAATGACCAAACGCCCATCATCACGCGCTTGGCGTGACCTGCGTACTGTTTCTTGATCGTCACCACCGCCAGGCGATAGGAGCACCCTTCCGGCGGCAGATAGAAATCGACAATTTCCGGGAACTGCTTTTGCAGAATCGGTACAAACACTTCGTTCAGCGCGACGCCTAATACCGCAGGCTCATCTGGCGGACGGCCAGTATAGGTCGAGTGATAAATCGCATCGTCACGCTGAGTAATATGCGTCACGGTAAACACCGGGAAACTATCCACTTCATTGTAGTATCCCGTGTGGTCGCCATAAGGCCCTTCAGGTGCCAGCTCGCCCTGCTCGATGTAGCCTTCGAGCACGATTTCCGCGCTGGCCGGCACTTCGAGGTCGTTGGAAATACACTTCACCACTTCGGTTTTGGTGCCGCGCAGCAGGCCCGCGAAAGCGTATTCCGAAAGGGTATCAGGAACCGGCGTCACCGCGCCGAGAATGGTCGCCGGATCGGCACCGAGCGCCACCGAAACCGGGAAACGCTCGCCCGGATGCGCTGCGCACCACTCCTGGAAATCAAGCGCGCCGCCGCGATGCGACAGCCAGCGCATGATCAATTTGTTTTTGCCAATTAACTGCTGGCGATAAATACCGAGATTCTGACGCTCTTTGTGTGGACCACGGGTGACGGTTAAACCCCAGGTGATCAGCGGCGCGGCATCTTCCGGCCAGCACTGCATAATCGGGATTTGCGTCAGATCGACGGCGTCACCTTCGAGGATTTTCTGCTGGCACGGCGCACCGCGCAGGCGTTTGGTCGGCATGTTCAGCACCTGCTTAAACTGCGGCAGTTTGTCGAACAGGTCGCGGAAGCCTTTCGGCGGCTCAGGTTCTTTCAGGAAAGCCAGCAGTTTACCGACTTCGCGCAGGGCACTGACATCTTCCTGCCCCATGCCCATCGCCACACGCTTTGGCGTGCCGAACAGGTTGCAGAGCACCGGCATGGTGTAGCCTTTGGGATTTTCAAACAGCAGCGCGGGGCCACCGGCACGCAGGGTGCGGTCGGCGATTTCTGTCATTTCCAGATAAGGATCAACAGGGTGCTTAATGCGTTTGAGTTCGCCCTGCTTTTCAAGCAGCGCCAGGAAGTCGCGTAGATCGTGGTATTTCATGCAGTTAGTCATGGCCTCTCGGTAAGCGCTTCATTATACGGCGTTCGTCATCATGACGCTGTAATTTTGTTAAATAAGCGTGAAGTTCTGCCTCAACTTCCCCTTTCGGCCATTATAATCACCTTAGCGATCCCGACGGGGTTTTGATATGCTTGCGCCGCGAACAAAGGGAAAGAGTGATTATGCAAGCCTGGTATTTATTGTATTGCAAACGTGGACAGATTCAGCGTGCGCAAGAACATCTTGAGCGTCAGGCAGTGAATTGTCTGATGCCCGTTATTACGCTCGAAAAATTGCTGCGCGGCAAGCGTACGACGGTCAGTGAACCGCTGTTCCCCAACTATCTTTTCGTCGAATTCGACCCGGAAGTGATCCACACCACCACCATCAACGCCACCCGTGGTGTCAGCCACTTCGTGCGCTTTGGTTCACAACCCGCTACCGTGCCTTCTACCGTGATCCACCAGCTTTCGGTCTATCAACAGCCGGAAGATATCACCGATCCTGATACGCCCTTCCCCGGCGATAACGTGGTTATCACCGAAGGCGCATTCGAAGGATTCCAGGCGATTTTTGCGGAGCCAGACGGCGAAGCGCGTTCTATGCTGCTGCTGAATTTTCTCAATAAGCAGGTCCGTCAGAGCGTCAAAAACACTGAATTCCGCAAAGTTTAAAACGTTACGCCAAACAAACGACGCACGTTGTCATCCGTCTGCGCGTCCAGCCAGGCCAGTTCCTCACCCCGCCAGTGCGCAATCCGCTCAAGGATATGGCCCAGATAAGCCGGTTCATTGCGTCGCGACGCGGGTTTGGGGCGCATATCGCGCGGCAGAAGATACGGCGCATCCGTTTCGACCAGCAGCCGATCGGCAGGAATGACCGGCAACAGCTCGCGCAGTTCCAGCCCACGACGCTCGTCGCACACCCAGCCGGTAATGCCCAGATACAACCCACGATCCAGACAATCCATCGCCTCCTGACGGGAGCCGGTAAAACAGTGCAGGACTGCGCCAGGGAGTTTATCCAGCCAGGGTTCCAGCAGCGCCAGAAAGCGTTCATGGGCATCGCGACAGTGCATAAACACCGGCATCCCGAGTTCTGCTGCCAGCGCCAGCTGTGCGGTGAAGGCCCGTTCCTGCTCCGCTGGGGTAGAAAAATTGCGGTTGAAATCGAGGCCACATTCGCCGATTGCCACCACTTCTGGCGTATTCGCCAGCGCATACAGCAACTCGGTGCTTTCATCGGTCCAGTGACTGCTGTCATGAGGATGCACGCCTGCGGTGGACCAGCAGCGATCAATACTTTGAGCCAACTGCTGTGCGTGCTGACTTTCCTCAAGATTAGTGCCCGTCAGCAGCAGTCCTTTGACGCCAGCAGAAAACGCGCGCGCCACGACTTCATCGCGGTCTTTCGCAAACTGCGGGCTGGTCAGATTCAGTCCTATATCAAACATGCTTTCTCCCATATGACAACCGCCCTGTCGGGCGGCTGGTTTTACTCTTCTGTCGGCTTCTCAGCCTCATCTTCTTCGTCATCCGGTGCACGTCGTTTGCCCACATAGAATCGCGAGAAGAATACGCCAACTTCAAACAGGCAATACATCGGTATGGCCAGCAGTGTTTGCGAGAAGACATCCGGTGGCGTCAGCAGCATACCCACGACAAACGCACCGACCAGCATATACGGGCGCTTCTTACGCAGATCGTCCGGCGTGGTCACGCCCATCCAGCACAGCAAGACGATGGCGACCGGCACTTCGAAGGCCACGCCAAACGCCATGAATAACGCCATCACAAAGCTGAGATAGCTGGCGATGTCCGTCGATACCTGAACCCCTTCCGGCGCGGTATGCGTCAGGAAGCCAAAGGCCAGCGGGAAGACGACGAAATACGCAAACGCCATGCCGATGTAAAACAGCAGCGAACTGGAAACCAGCAGTGGGATAACCAGCTTGCGTTCGTGTTTGTACAGCGCTGGTGCCACAAACGCCCACACCTGGTACAGAATCACGGGTGCGGAGGCAATCAGCGAAACCCAAAACGTCAGCTTGATCGGCGTAAAGAATGGAGACGCCACGTCGGTGGCAATCATGGTGGCGCCCAGCGGCATTTGCTTGATCAACGGCGCGGAGACAATCTGGTAGATGTCGTTGGCGAAATAGACCAGACAAATGAAGATCAGAAAAACAGCAATAATGCTGTTTAACAGGCGCTTACGCAGCTCTATGAGATGCGTAATGAGTGGTTGAGTATCATCTACTGCCATGTTTACGCTTTATCACTCGACGAAGGGGCGGATTCAGGAACGGGTGCGGCGGCTTTAACTTCTGCTGCCTTTGGTTTAACCCCAGGCTCTTGCGCTGACATGGATTCTTGTTCAACAGGTGCTTGCGCCGGTGCGCTGGCTTGATGCTCGGCATCGGCAGGCGTCACACCTTCATGCTGCGCTTCGTTATCCTTCACTAACGGATTACGAATGGTGTTGGCTTCATCGCTCGCTTTTTCAGGATCGTTGACGCTGTATGAGCGCTTCATGGACTCTGCGGCTTCACGCAGTTCATCCATCGAGGCTTTCAGTTCCGGCGACAGGTTATCCATGCTCGCCTTCTCAACCTTTTTCAGGCTGTCCTGAAACTCCTGAAGCTTGAGTTCCTGCGCCAGTTCATTTTGTACCGTCGTGGCCAGCGAACGCAGCGCGCGCACCCAGCCCGCAACAGTTTTTACTGCCACGGGTAAACGCTGCGGGCCTAATACGATCAGGCCAATCACGAATACCAGCAGCAGTTCACCAAAACCAATATCAAACACGACTTACACCTGCTCTTTATCGTGGCGTTTAGCGTCTTCCTTTTTGGCTTCGTCTTGTTTATCAGCGAGAGATTTAGCCGTGAAATCCGCATCCTGGCTGGATTTTTCCTGCTTGTCTTTATCTTCATCATCGCTGATGGCTTTCTTGAAGCCTTTGATGGACGCGCCAAGGTCGGAACCGATAGAACCGAGCTTTTTAGTGCCAAACAGCAGCACGACGATGACGGCAATGATTAACAATTGCCAGATACTGATACCACCCATACTACATCCTCGATAGATGATGATTAATTAATCAGGTTGCATTATACGTATGCAACCCGGCGATAGCGACGCAAATTCAGCGCGTTTTTCTCCAGCCAATCAGCCAGACCACAAGGCCTCCGGCCATCACCCAGGCGGGCATCATCTCCCAGTCCGGGCGATTAATCAGCAACAGTGTGCCACTGAGCAACAGCGTTGCACCTATCCCAAAGAGATAGCGAGATTGTCCCTGACGTACGCGGTTGGACTGAAGCTCGCGGGCGATTTTATCCATGCTGTGCTGAAGGTTCTTGCTCTGACGCAAAGTGTCGTAAACCAGTTCAGGAATCTCCGGCATTTTTTCGATCCAGAACGGCGCTTTCTCTTTGAAAGCGCGAACCAGCGAAGGAATACCGACCTGATCTTTAATCCACGACTCCAGGAAAGGTTTCGCTGTTTTCCATAAGTCTAACTGAGGATAGAGCTGGCGGCCTACGCCCTCAACGTAAAGTAGTGTTTTCTGGAGTAAAACTAACTGCGGCTGCACTTCCATATTGAAGCGTCGCGCGGTATTAAACAGATTCAACAGCACGTGACCAAACGAGATTTCCGACAGTGGCTTTTCAAAAATCGGCTCGCAGACGGTGCGGATCGCAAACTCAAACTCTTCGACGTTGGTATCCGGTGGGACCCAGCCAGAGTCGACGTGCAACTCAGCCACCTTGCGGTAATCGCGGTTAAAGAAGGCGATAAAGTTCTCTGCCAGGTAGCGTTTATCTTCTTTGTTGAGAGAGCCGACAATCCCGCAGTCGATGCCGATATACTTCGGATCTTCCGGGTGCTCGTAACTCACGAAGATGTTACCTGGATGCATATCAGCGTGGAAGAAACTGTCGCGGAACACCTGGGTGAAAAATACCTGCACCCCGCGTTCAGCCAGCAGTTTCATGTTGGTACCCTGCTTTTCCAACGCCACCACATCCGAAACGGGAATACCGTAGATGCGCTCCATGACCATCATGTTCTGACTGCAGTAGTCGGAATAGACTTCCGGTACGTACAGCATCGGGCTGTTTTCAAAGTTACGGCGCAGCTGGATGGCGTTGGCTGATTCGCGCAGTAAATTCAACTCGTCGATCAGCGTTTTTTCATACTCGCGGACCACTTCCATTGGACGCAGACGACGGCCATCCGGCAGCAAACGGGGAACCCAGCGCGCCAGACGGTAAATCAGCTTCATGTCCGCTTTGATAACCGGCAGGATATCCGGGCGGATCACCTTGATGACGATCTCTTTGCCGTTCTCTTTCAGCCGTGCGGTGTGTACCTGAGCAATGGATGCAGAGGCCAGCGGGGTGATTTCGAAATCATCAAACCAGGTTTCAACCGGAATGTTCCCCATCGCCTCTTCGATTTGCTGTTTGGCTCGCGCACCGTCGAAGGGTGCCACGCGGTCCTGTAACAACGCCAGCTGATCGGCAATTTGCGGTGGGAAGAGATCGCGGCGGGTCGAGAGCATCTGCCCGAATTTAATCCAGACCGGACCAAGCTCCTGCAACGCCAGGCGTAAACGCTCGCCCAGCGGCTGGTCTTTATGACGATTTGGCATCCAGAACAGCATACGCCGACCGATTCGCAGCGGCAGCGTGATACGCATTTTGGGGATAAGCTCGTCGAGCCCGTAACTCAAAAAGGTGCGAACGATAAAGTAGAGGCGCCGAATTTCACCAGGCGTCATTTGCCCTCCAGTTTTTCCAGGCGTTGGGTAAACGCGTCAACCGCACGTTCAACGGCAGCAGACTCTTCCGCAAACCACGCCATCTCCAGTGGACCGGGCGCCATGCGCCACTCTTCGGTTAGCACTTCGGCAACGTATCGTTGCTGACGTTGCATCCCTTTACTTAAAAACGACGAGCCACCGCGAATAAACTTACCGATGCCTTCAGCCACAATGTCGCCAGTGTAAGGAGCTAACAGCTCCGCCGGATCAAACTCGGCCAGATCGGCCAGAGCAACGAAGTTTTGTACCACCTGAAGATCGCCTTCAACTTCCAGCTCGCCGCTGCGAATCAGCGCCGTCAATTGCTGGCGGTCGCGCAGTTTTGGCAGCACGTTCATGTGTGTGATGACAGAACAGTCGGCCTCGCCTTCCCACTCTCCCAGCACATCAAGTTGGCGCTCACTGAAGACCAACACCAGCGGCGTCGAGAACTCTTTTAAGACGACACGCAGCACCTTCCCGTTCAGTCGCTGACGCGCCGTTTTCAGCGCCGGCGAGCGATAAAGAAAGGTGTTCAGGACATTCTCGATGCCTGCGCTGATTAACGGTTTAAAAGGCATGATTTGCCTCCACTCAGAACTTGTAGCCGCGATGCAGCGCGACAACACCCGCCGTCAGGTTGAAGTACTCAACGTTTTCAAACTCGGCATCCTGCATCATGGCTTTTAATGTTTCCTGATCCGGGTGCATACGGATAGATTCCGCCAGATAGCGATAGCTTTCTGCGTCGTTAGCCACCATCTCACCAATACGCGGCAAGATGTGGAACGAGTAGGCGTCATACGCTTTACTCAGCGGTTCAATAATCGGTTTGGAAAATTCCAGCACCAGCAGACGTCCACCCGGCTTCAGCACGCGGTACATGGAACGCAGCGCTTTCTCTTTTTCGGTGACATTGCGCAGGCCAAAAGAGATGGTGATGCAATCGAAGGTGTTATCCGGGAACGGCAGGGCTTCTGCGTTTGCCTGGACGTATTCAACGTTACCGACAACGCCGATGTTGCGCAGCTTTTCGCGCCCCATTTTCAGCATTGAATCGTTGATATCAGCCAGCACTACGCGACCCGTTTCACCGACCATACGGGAGAACTTGGCGGTCAAATCGCCGGTCCCCCCCGCAAGATCCAGAACGGTTTGACCACGGCGAACACCGCTACAGTCGATAGTAAAACGCTTCCACAAGCGATGAATGCCGAATGACATCAGGTCATTCATGACATCGTACTTTGACGCCACAGAATGGAATACGTGGGCCACCATGTCAGCTTTCTGCTCTTTGGCGACAGTCTGGAAGCCAAAGTGCGTTGTTTCTTGTGAATCTTCAACCATCTCAGTGCCTGCTAATCAGTCAAATGTGCGTGAAGTGTATCAGATTGGACGCGTTTGCCCTACGATTCAACCACCCTGGAAGAATCGCTCTGACTGCGTTTCGGACGACGTTTGCGCCACTAAATCATTGTCGCTACTGCGTATATTTTGCTCACTATCCGCACCGCGCAGACGGTATTCCTCATCCTGCGCAACGGCTTGTTCGGCCAATTCCGGATTAATCTCGCGCTTCACCTCCACGCCCAGCGTGCGGAATGCCTCGGCCTGGGAGAGTAAATTGCCGCGTCCGGATGAGAGTTTTTTCATCGCCTGACGGTAGTTATCCTGCGCGCGATCCAGGCTTTGCCCTACGGATGTCATATCGTCGACAAACAGGCGCATTTTGTCATATAGCTTGCTCGCACGATCGGCGATCTGCTGCGCGTTGCGGCTCTGATGTTCGTAACGCCACAGGTTAGCTATGGTACGCAACGCCACCAGCAGCGTAGTTGGACTCACTAGCATAATGTTGTTTTTCAGCGCTTCAGTGATCAGCTCCGGCTGCCTGTCGAGCGCCAGTAAAAACGCCGGCTCGACGGGGATAAACATCAGCACATAGTCCAGCGAACGCAGGCCGGGAAGCTGCTGGTAATCCTTACGGCCCAACAGGCGGATATGGTTTCGCACGGAAGCGATGTGTTCCTGCAGCGCAGATTCGCGGGTGAAGTCGTCTTCGGCATTGAAGTAGCGCTCGTAGGCCACCAGCGTCATTTTGGCATCGATAACCACGTCTTTGCCCTGCGGCAAACGCACAATCACATCGGGCTGCATTCGCGAGCGGGTATCGGTCTCGATGCTGACCTGAGTTTCATATTCGTGGCCATCGCGCAGCCCGGAAGCCTCCAGTACGCGAGTCAGCACGACTTCCCCCCAGTTGCCCTGAGTTTTGTTATCACCTTTGAGCGCGCGCGTCAGATTGACCGCCTCTTGCGCCATTTGCGCGTTTAGCTGTTGAAGATTACGGATCTCGTGCGCCAGCGTGTGGCGCTCGCGCGCTTCCATGCCAAAGCTGTCCTGTACCTGTTTACGAAATCCGTCGAGCTGTTCACGCAGCGGCGTCAGCAGGCCATTCAGGCTTTGGCGGTTTTGTTCATCGACGCGGCGGTTACTGTGTTCGAAAATACGGTTGGCGAGGTTTTCGAACTGCTCGCTGAGGCGCTGTTCGCTGTTGATCATCTGGCGGATTTTATCTTCCGCATGCAGCTGAGTAGATTCCAGACGGGTGGTCACTTCGCGGAGATCGGCTTCGAGGGAGGTATTGATATCGCGCAGATTGCGCAATTCGTTGTTAAGCAACTCGCATTCATCGCGCCAGTGGCCGCTCTGAGCCAACTGCTGTTTCGTCGCGCTGAGCTCAGCCACCATCTCTTCACGATCGGCCAATTGTTCGGCTTTGTGCTGCGCGTGTTGATAGCCGGAAATCAGCCAGCCAATGGCTAAGCCCGCCAGCGCTATCGCCGCATAAATGATGATTGAGATGTCCACTACGCCCCCTGCGTCAAACCGTTACCGCACAAAATATAATTTTGCTGTATAAACGTCCAGTTTGAAAGGGCTTTCCTGCGAGGCGTTACGCAAAAAGAAAAGGCCGAACGCGTCGGCCTTGAACAGAATGCAGTGCGATTAGATCAGGCGGCGAGCCGCTTCAACCACGATCTTCACCGCGTGGCTTTCTGTCTGCTTCATGGTTTCTGCGTTCGGGATCTCTTGCTGGGTACGGTTGACGATAACGCCCGCCACCATACCGGCACGCAGACCCTGGCTTGCGCACATGGTCAGCAGCGTTGCAGATTCCATTTCGTAGTTCATGACGCCCATCGACTGCCACTCTTCCATGGAGCCTTTGAAACGGCTGACCACGCGACCAGAGAAGGTGTCGTAACGCTCCTGGCCTGGATAGAAGGTATCAGAAGAGGCGGTCACGCCGATGTGGGTGGTCGCACCGATAGATTTCGCCGCTTCAACCAGCGCCGTCGTACATTCGAAGTCCGCAACCGCCGGGAATTCCATCGGCGCAAAGTGAAGGCTTGCCCCGTCCAGACGCACGGACGCGGTGGTCACCAGCACGTCACCGACGCTGATATGCGGCTGAATTGCACCGGTCGTACCGATACGCAGGAAAGTACGAATGCCCAGCTGCGCCAGCTCTTCCACAGCAATAGAGGTAGACGGGCCGCCGATACCGGTCGAGCACACGATAACCGCTTTGCCATCCAGCTCTGCACGCCAGGTGGTGAATTCACGATGCGCTGCCAGCTTAACCGGCTTATCCATCAGCGCGGCGATCTTTTCCACACGCTCAGGATCGCCAGGGACGATAGCCAGCGTAGCCCCTTGTAAATCGTTTTTAGTGAGGCCGAGATGAAAAACATCAGACTTAGACATAGGTGACTCCTCTGTGGGTCGGTGTGTCAGAAGAAGTAAAACGGTACTTTACAGAAGCACCAGGCTTAATTTCGTGACGCACCTCACCATGAATGAAAATGGTTGCAGTTAATTTCCATAAAATAGTGATTTACATCACATTAACAAGTTTTATCGTTCTTAGCTGCACAAAAGATAGCCCGTTTCGGGCACTGTGAGTTGTTAACTTGAGGTCTATATTTACTTTTGCGCTTACGGGTACGGAGAATACCATGACACAAAAGACCCATTTTGCACCTGCTGCAGCCCCTCTCGCCTCCACTATTGTCTCGACGTCAGAAGAAGCCATAACGGCTGGCGAAACCTCGATCCCGTCGCAGGGTGAGAACATGCCCGCCTACCACGCGCGCCCGAAACAGGCAGACGGTCCATTGCCGATCGTGATTGTGGTTCAGGAAATTTTTGGCGTTCATGAACATATTCGCGATATCTGTCGCCGACTGGCGCTGGAAGGTTATCTGGCCGTCGCACCGGAGCTCTATTTCCGTCAGGGCGACCCGAACGACTACAGCGATATTCCGACCCTTTTCAGCAATCTGGTCAGCAAAGTGCCGGATGCACAGGTCCTGGCCGATCTGGACCACGTGGCGAGCTGGGCGGCGCGTAACGGCGGCGATTCGCATCGTCTGTTGGTAACCGGTTTTTGCTGGGGCGGGCGTATCAGTTGGCTGTATGCCGCGCACAATCCGCAGCTTAAGGCTGCTGTGGCGTGGTATGGCAAACTGGTCGGTGAGAAAACGCTGAATTCGCCGAAACATCCGGTGGATATCGCCACCGATCTTAACGCGCCAGTCCTGGGCCTATACGGCGGACAGGATACCGGGATCACGCTTGAGAGCGTAGAGACCATGCGTCAGGCGCTGCGTGCCGCCAATGCCAAAGCCGAGATCGTCGTTTATCCCGACGCGGGCCACGCCTTTAACGCTGATTATCGCCCGAGCTATCACCAAGAGTCCGCCAAAGATGGCTGGCAGAGAATGCTGGCGTGGTTCAGGCAGTATGGCGCGAAAAAGAGTTAAGTCGCTCACACATTGACGCAACACCCGCAGCGGTTGTTTGACTTTTCAACAGATTTTGGTCGATATAAAAGCACAGGCGTGTAACTACGATCCGTAGGCAAGACCTGAAGCCCATCTCTCCTTCTCAGGAGGAATGGGCTTCAGGTCTTTTTTTTTGCTCTGGAGACAGGGGCCAGACATGAATCACTTGCAGACAGCACTGGATATCATCGCCCAGGTGGGTGGCGCTGAAAACATCGAACATCTTGAACATTGCTCCACCCGTTTACGGTTAAGTCTGTACGACAACAGCAAAGTGAACGAGACAGAACTGGCGAAAATTGACGGCGTGCTGGGCGTGCGTGTTAACGTGCAGTGCCAGGTGATCATCGGCCATGAGGTGGTTCAGGTTTATGAAGCGGCACGCTCACTTGTCGGTTCGCCACAGGCAAATGCACCAGCTCAGACCGCAAAACCTAACCGTGGCGCGCAAATTGTCGACTTTGTCATTAGCGTATTTCAGCCACTGGTACCCGCCATCGCGGGCGGTGGGGTACTCAAATCGCTCCTGTTACTGCTCGACGTACTCGGCTGGCTTAGTCGCGACAGTTCCACCTACAAAGTGCTGGATAACATCGGCTCTGCCCCGCTCTATTTCCTCCCGATTCTGGTCGCAATTACCACCGCGACGAAGCTAAAAGTGAACGTACTGGTTGCTGTCTCGGCCGTTGCAGTGATGGTGTTACCGGCGATGACGAAGCAACTCGCTGATGGCGCTGAGTTTATGTCGTTCGATCTGCGCAATGTGGCGTATGCCTCTCAGGTCTTCCCGGCCATTCTTTGCGTGCTGTTTTACGCTCAGACCGAGAAATTGTTTAACCGCTATTCTCCAGGCGCACTGCGTATTTTCCTCTCGCCGATGCTCTCGCTTCTGGTCACCGTACCGGTCACTTTGTTGATTCTCGGGCCGTTAGGATATGAACTTGGTGCCGGGCTGGCCACCGTGATCTTATGGCTGTATGGCAAGCTGGGATTTGTGGCGACGGGTTTGCTCGCAGCCGCGCTGCCCTTTATGGTCGCCGCCGGGATGCATAAACCCATGCTGCCTTATGCAGTGGCATCAATGAGTCAGTTTGGTCGCGAAATGCTCTATTTACCCGCCTCGCTGGCGCATAACATCGCCGAATCTGGGGCATGTCTGGCGATCGCGTTAAAGAGCAAGGATAAAGTCCTGAAATCCACCGCGTTCTCAGCAGGTATTTCAGCGCTATTTGGTATTACCGAACCCGCCTTGTATGGCGTCACGCTCCTGAACAAAAAAGCACTCTACAGCGTGATTGCGGGCAGCCTGGTTGGCGGCGCGTTTATTGGCTGGATGGCCATAGAAGCCTTTGCGCTGGTCGGCCCAGGGCTTGCCAGTATTTCCATGTTTGTTTCACCTGATAATCCCATGAACATCGTCTGGGCCTTCGCCGGTGCAGGCTTGTCTTTTGTCATCGCCTTCCTCAGCGCACTGCTTTTATGGCGCGATAACGTCGCGGAGCAGTCCAGCGCACTGACCTTTATCCGCCCCATAGAAGGTAAAATCATCCCTCTTGAGAACGTCAATGACGACGTTTTCTCACGCAAGATCATGGGTGATGGCATCGCTATCATCCCTTCTCAGGGCGTTCTGCGCGCCCCCGCCCACGGCACAGTGGTGAACGTGTTTGAAAGTGGTCACGCATTGAGTCTGTTGACCGATACGGGCGTTGAACTGATTTTTCACATCGGCATCGACACCATCAGGCTACAGGGCGAAGGATTCCACCCGCGGGTGAAAGAAGGTCAGCAGGTGAAAGAAGGCGACGTACTGATTGAATTTTCTCTCGACACCATCACCGCCGCCGGGCTGGACCCGGTGGTGGTAATGGTGGTGACAAATGGCGAAAGATTCTCGCTGACACCAGGCAGTAACGACAATAAAGACACTCACCCTCATATCATCATGACGCTTAAGGAGTCCGTGTAATGGATAAATCCCTCCCATTTCCGCAAGGTTTTTTATGGGGCGGCGCGATTGCCGCTAATCAGGCTGAAGGGGCATGGAACGTTGACGGCAAAGGACCGTCAGTCGCTGACGCCATCACCTGGAAGCCCAATCTATCGCTGAAAGACTATGACGCCCACATGGCGCTAACGGATGACAACATTCGCGATGCGTTTGAAGGCCGTAACGATGCGTTGTACCCGAAGCGGCGTGGCATAGATTTTTACCACCACTACAAAGACGATATCGCCCTGTTTGCCGAGATGGGCTTTAAGGTTTTACGCGTATCTATCGCCTGGTCGCGTATTTTCCCGACCGGTGAAGACGCCGCGCCAAATGAAGCTGGCCTGCAGTTTTACGAAGAGATGTTCCGCGAACTGCGCCGCCACAATATTGAGCCGCTCGTGACGCTTTCACATTACGAAATGCCGCTGGCGCTAAGCGAAAAGTATAACGGCTGGGTGAATCGCAACGTAGTTGACGCTTTCGTGCGCTTCAGCAATGTCTGCTTCGATCGCTATAAAGATTTGGTGCGCTACTGGCTCACGTTTAACGAGATCGACAGTATTCATCGCCACCCGTTTACTACCGCCGGGATCCGTGAAGAGAAAAGTGCACCAGGGAAAGCAAAGCAGGATATTTATCAGGGGCTGCACCACCAGTTCGTTGCGTCTGCGCTGGTGACTCGCGACTGCCACGCCAAAATTCCAGGCAGCCAGGTTGGGTGTATGCTCACCAAACTCACCACCTATCCGCACAGCTGTCGCCCGCAAGACGTAGAGGCCACGCTGAAAAAGAATCTCGAAAACTATTTCTATGCCGATGTGCAGGTGTTTGGCGAATATCCACCGTTGATCCTGCGCGATCTCGCCAGCCGCGATATTCAGATTGAGATGCAGGCAGACGATCAACGCATCCTCAAAGAAAATACCGTCGATTTCGTCTCCTTTAGCTATTACATGTCGCTCACTGAATCAACGCAGGCGGACGTCGAGCGCACCGCAGGCAACACAATTCTGGGTGTGAAAAACCCGTATTTGCCGGCATCCGAATGGGGATGGCAGATTGACCCCATTGGGCTCAAAATTTCCCTGCTCGAACTTTACGATCGCTACCAGAAGCCGCTGTTTATTGTCGAGAATGGACTGGGTGCAAAAGATATCGTTGAAGAAGGGAAAATCCACGACAGCTATCGCATCGACTATTTCCGCGCCCACTTCGAGCAAACTTTGGCAGCTATTAACGAAGGGGTAGATGTGATGGGATTCACCACCTGGGGTTGCATCGACATTATCAGCGCGGGTACCTCGCAGATGTCCAAGCGCTACGGCTTTATTTATGTCGACCAGGATGATGAAGGCAACGGTACCTTAAAGCGCCTGAAAAAAGACTCCTTCTGGTGGTACCAGAGAGTGATTGCCAGCAATGGCGCTGACATGAGCTAAACGGCCAGGCCGCAGGAATAACCGTGATTACGATAAAGAAATCGCTCAATAACAGTATGCTGCTGGTTGATAACGACCAGCGGGAAATGATCCTGTTTGGCAAGGGGATTGGTTTCGGAGCCAAACCTGGCACGCACATCGATCTGGCGCAGGTAGAGAAAGTTTTTCTGCCACTCAGTGACCTGAAATCACGCCATTTTTTATCACTGACGGATACCATTCCTGCGGCACTCTTTGAAATTAGCCATGAGATTCTGACCCTCGCTCGTAGCCAGTGCGGTGAAAAACTGAATTCCGTCTTGCTGTTTACTCTCGCCGAGCATCTGCATTTTGCCGTGGAACGCTGCCGCAACGGACAGCTGATTCTGAATAAACTGAGCTGGGAAGTGAAACGCTACTACCCGCAGGAACACAGCGTCGGGATGCAGGCGCGGGCAAAAGTGAATGAGCGCTTTGACGTTGAGCTGCCGGAGGATGAAGCGGTTAATATCGCGTTTCATCTGATTAACGCCAGCAGTCAGGATGATGATAATTCCGCGCATCAGCAGGTCGAACTGGTCAACCGCATCGCTGAAATCGTGCGCTACAAACTGAGCAAAACGATTGATACGGAGTCGGTTAACTACCGGCGTTTTATCACGCATTTGCGCTATTTTGCCGAGCGAGTATTAACCGGAAAAATTGTGGTCAGCGAGACCGAGGATTTTTACCAGGAATTAATGCGCCATCGCCCGGACGCAATGACCGTCGCCTGGGTGATTCGCGATTACGTGCAGGATAAATATCAGCTTACGCTGCCAAAAGACGAGCTGACGTGGTTGAGCATTCACATCAGCCGCCTCATGGAAGGCCATGCTTAGGCCGGGCGGTTGCCCGGCCATTTCACATTACGCCTGACGCAGATTCTGCGCAGCTTTCACCATGTTCGCCAGCGCAGCGCGGGTTTCTGGCCAACCGCGGGTTTTCAGGCCGCAGTCCGGGTTAACCCACAGACGCTCCGCCGGAATACGCTGGGCGGCTTTTTGCAGCAGAGCTTCGATCCACTCCACGCTTGGCACGTTCGGGGAGTGAATGTCGTACACACCCGGCCCGATTTCGTTCGGGTAGTCGAACTCTTCGAACGACTCCAGCAGCTCCATATCTGAACGTGAGGTTTCGATGGTGATCACGTCAGCATCCAGCGCGGCAATAGAGTCCATGATGTCGTTAAATTCGCAGTAACACATGTGGGTGTGGATCTGCGTGTCGTTCTTTGCCACGGCGGCGTTGATGCGGAACGCTTCCACGCCCCACTCCAGGTACGCCGCCCAGTCGCTGCGACGCAGCGGTAAACCTTCGCGCAGAGCCGGTTCGTCAATCTGGATGATGCCGATCCCGGCTGCTTCCAGATCCGCCACTTCATCACGCAGCGCCAGGGCAATCTGTTTGGCGATGGTTTCGCGGGTTACGTCTTCGCGCGGGAAGGACCAGCACAGAATGGTCACCGGACCGGTCAGCATGCCTTTCACCGGCTTGTCGGTCAGGGACTGGGCATACTTCGCCCACTCGACGGTGATCGCTTCCGGACGGCTGACGTCGCCAATGACAACCGGTGGTTTCACGCAGCGGGAGCCGTAGCTCTGCACCCAGCCGTTCTGGGTGAAGACGAATCCGTCCAGGTGCTCGCCGAAATACTCGACCATGTCATTACGCTCGGCTTCGCCGTGGACCAGCACGTCCAGACCCAGACGTTCCTGCTCAACAATCGCCTGTTTGATATGTTCCGCGATGCCGGTGCGGTAGTTGTTAGCGTCGAGATTGCCTTTTTTGAAGTCCAGACGCAGGCCGCGGATTTCAGTGGTCTGCGGGAATGAGCCGATGGTAGTGGTCGGCCAGGCCGGCAGATTAAAGCGCGCACGCTGGGCTTCAGCACGCACTTCGTAGGCATTTTCACGCTGGCTGTCTTTGGCGGTGATCGCCGCCAGACGTTTTTCCACCGCCGCATTGTGAACGCGAGTCGAGTGGCGACGCGCCTGAATTGGGGCGCTCCATTCGGTAATCGCCGCCGTGTCGCCGCTGTTTAACGCATCGCGCAGCAGGGCCAGTTCTTCACATTTTTGCAGGGCGAAGGCAAACCAGCTCTTCACTTCCGCATCGAGGCGCGTTTCGACGCTCAGGTCGATCGGGCTGTGCAGCAGGGAGCATGAAGAAGCTACCCACAGATCACGTTTGCCGGCGATGTCTTTGATCTGCGCGTATTTCTCGGTGAGATCGGCGCGCCAGACGTTACGACCATTCACCAGGCCGGCAGAAAGCAGCCAGTCAGATGGCAGACGTTTGTGAATTTCCGCCACGTCGTCTTTGCCGTGAACCAGGTCCACATGCAGGCCCTGCACCGGCAGCGCAGTGATGGTGTCGAGGTTCGGCGTGACGCCTTCAAAATAGGTGGTCAGCAGCAGTTTGACCCGGCCAGCCAGCGCATCGTAAGCCGGTTTGAACGCATCCAGCCACTCCTGCGGCAGCTCCAGCACCAGCGCCGGTTCGTCGATTTGTACCCACTCGACGCCGCGTTTTGCCAGTTCCGCCAGCACCTGCTGGTACACCGGCAGGATGTCATTCAGCAGGCTCAGGCGGTCAAACTGTTCGCCTTTGACTTTACCCAGCCACAGGTAGGTGACCGGGCCGAGCAGCACAGGTTTGATTTTGTGGCCCAGCGCCAGCGCTTCGTCCACTTCATCCAGAAGCTGGGTCCAGGTCAGTTTGAACTGCTGGCCTTTCACGAACTCCGGCACCATGTAGTGATAGTTGGTGTTGAACCATTTGGTCATTTCCGCTGCTGCAGCGGGCTCACCGGTCGGTGCGCGGCCACGGCCCAGGCGGAACAGGGTGTCGATATCTACCGATCCATCGTTGTTCTGATGACGAGCCGGCACGTTGCCGAGCAGCAGGCTGGTGGTCAGAACATGGTCGTACCAGGCGAAATCGCCCACCGGCAGCAGATCCACGCCCGCCTGTTTTTGTTGATCCCAGTGGCGAGCGCGCAGTTCACGCCCCACCGCCAGCAGTTCTTCACGGGTGGAGTTGCCCGCCCAGTAGCTTTCTTGTGCTTTTTTCAGCTCGCGACGCAGGCCAACGCGAGGGAAACCGAGGGTGTGGTTAATAATTGTCATGTCGCTGCCTCTTATGGAATTTGTTATTTAGCCATCCAGATGTTTACACATCCATAATGTAAAGGTACTGTATGATCCACAAGCGCAAAATGTTCATGGCGAAGTGAAGGACTTTCATGATCGAGATAAAACACCTGAAAACGCTACAAGCGTTGCGGAACTGCGGTTCGCTCGCAGCGGCTGCGGCCACGCTGCATCAAACTCAATCCGCCCTGTCACACCAGTTCAGCGATCTGGAACAGCGCCTTGGTTTTCGCCTGTTCGTGCGTAAGAGTCAGCCACTGCGCTTTACGCCGCAGGGCGAGATTTTATTGCAGCTGGCTAATCAGGTGCTGCCGCAGATCGCCAGTGCGCTGCAATCCTGCAATGAACCGCAGCAGACGCGCCTTCGCATCGCCATCGAGTGCCACAGCTGTATTCAGTGGCTGACGCCCGCGCTGGAGAATTTCCGCCAGAACTATCCGCAGGTCGAGATGGACTTTAAATCGGGCGTCACCTTTGACCCGCAGCCTTCTCTGCAACAGGGCGAGCTGGATCTGGTGCTGACTTCCGATATTCTGCCGCGCAGCGGCCTGCACTATTCGCCGATGTTTGATTATGAAGTGCGCCTGGTGCTGGCCCCGGATCATCCGCTGGCGCTGAAATCTCGCGTGACGCCGGAAGATCTGGCGACCGAAACGCTACTGATTTATCCGGTGCAGCGCAGTCGTCTGGATATCTGGCGTCATTTCCTGCAACCGGCGGGCATCAGTCCAAACCTGAAAAGCGTCGATAACACCCTGCTGTTGATTCAGATGGTGGCGGCGAAAATGGGGATCGCGGCGCTGCCGCACTGGGTGGTGGAGAGTTTTGAACGCCAGGGTCTGGTAGTCACGAAGACCCTGGGCGAGGGATTGTGGAGCCGACTGTACGCCGCCGTGCGCGATGGCGAGCAGCGTCAGCCGGTGACGGAAGCGTTTATTCGCTCAGCGCGGAATCACGCTTGCGACCATCTGCCGTTTGTTCGGAGCGCGGAGCGACCCAATGGCGATGCACCCATAGCGAAGCCAGGATCACCGTTCCCCCAATAATAAAGCTTGGCCAGTGCGGTTGTTCCTGCCAGATAGCCAGGTTTACCAGCAGCCCGGCGGGCACGTGAACGTTGTTCATGATGCCCAGCGTCCCGGCGTCCACCTGCGTGGCACCGTAGTTCCACATGAAATAACCTAAACCTGACGCGACCACGCCCAGCCAGATAAGCACGCTCCATTGCAGCGTGGTGGTCGGCAGTTTTTGCGGATTGCCGAGCATAAACCACGCCACCACCGCGACGATGAACGCGCCCATGTAGAACCAGGCAAAGGCGTTATGCTGCGGCATCGGGTGGATCTCCATCAGGCGCTTGTAGCCTACCATCCCAATCGCAAAGCTGATATTCGCCAGCTGGACAAACATCAGCCCGGTCCAGAAGTGATCGCTCACTTTGTCATAGCGAATAATCGCCGCACCCGCCACCGCCAGCAGCGCACTCAGCACATAGCCCCAGCGCAGGCGGCGTTTGCTCAGCAGGTCATAAATCAGGGTGATATAGAGCGGCGTCAGCACCGTAAACAGCAGGAATTCCGAGACCGACAGATAGACATACGCGCGGAAGCTAAACAGATACATGATGCCGAGCTGCATCGCGCCCACCAGCATGTACAGCAGAATGGTTTTGAGGGTTTGCCCGCGCAAGCGCAGGAACGGCAGGAACACCAGTGCAGCCAGCCCAACGCGCATCAGCACGGAGAAGTAGCTGTCGACGTGTCCGGCAAGGTATTCACCGATCAGGCTGAACGAGAAGGCCCACAGGATAGTGGTGATAATGAGTAGCGCCACAATGCATGTCTCTCAGAAAGAAGGACTGGCATTGTAGCGAACTCTTCAGTTGACAACTGAGCAATAAATAATCAAATGAAGATTATTCAAGGAACAGCTTGCGCAGATAGTTTGGCACAGCGTTGTCGCCGTTGGTGCCGATCACTTCCAGCTCCGGGTGCATGTCTTTCAGACGCTGGTGCGCATTTTCCATGATGCAGCCTTTTCCGGCCATCGACAGCATTTCCGCGTCGTTCATGCCATCGCCAAAGGCGATGCAATCTTTCAGCTCGTAGCCCATGCGTTTGGCAACCGCTTCCAGCGCGTGGCCTTTCGACACGCCGCCCGCCATCACTTCCAGACAGGTCAGAGTGGAGAAGCTGACGTTCACGCGATCGCCCCAGCGCGCGTTAATGGCCTGCTCCAGCGGAAGCAGCTCTTCGTGGCTTTCGCAGGTGAAGAACACTTTGCTGATCCCTTCTGGCTCCAGCAAACCTGGCTCATACAGAGTGTAGTTGAACACCGCTTCCTTGAAGAAGCGCATCTCATCCGGGCGATGACGGTTCATAAACCAGTCGTCGTTGCGGTAGACGTTGGTGACGATATTCGGGTTGCTGTGCACCACGCCAAACAGATCGGCGGCGATATCGCGGTCGAGGTTATGGGTGAAGATCAGGTTACCGTCGGTGTCGTGTACGCGCGCACCGTTGGAGGTGATCATGTACGCTTTGATGTCCAGATTATCGCGGATCTGCCCCACATCCACGTGGTGGCGGCCCGTCGCGAAAACGAAGTTCACGCCACGAGCAGTCAGGAGTTTTAAGGTTTCTTTCGCGTAAGGCGACAGGGTGTGATCGGGGGAAAGCAGCGTGCCATCTAAATCAGATGCGACAACCTGGTACATAGGAAAATTTAACCTCAATAGGAAATCAGTTATGCCTGTCGAAAAACTCGACGATGGCGTTGAGCGCGACTGAGCGCATGGTGTCCTTTTCAAAAAGGATCTCATGGTACGCGCCCTTTATGACCAGCGGTTTTTCCCCTTCACAGGGATGCCCGGCGGCGGCGCGCAATTCACAAAAACGGTCGTGCATGCGGTTATCCACCACACGCTCTTCTTCGGCCTGAATCAGTAACGTCGGGGTGGCGTCTTTATTGACACCGGCCAGCGCAGACTCACCTGCGCGGATGCCCTCACGCACCCAGTGGTACGTCGGCCCACCGACGCGCAGGCGCGGTTCATCGGCGTAAAAGCGCAGGTTGCGGCGATACCGCTGTCGGCTGTGCGTCAGCACGTTCATGGCAAACGGCAGCGCGCGCCAGCGACCGGTGCCTATCGCGTAGCCTTCACGAATGCGCTGATGGCCCTCAGCCCAGTCGAGAATATGGCGCACCATCCACTCCGGGAAGCGCATCACGATGCCAAACATCGGCGCGGTGAGCGCAATAGCATCGCACTGATGCGGATGACGTTGTAAAAACAGCGTCGCAATCGCCCCGCCCATCGAATGCGCCAGGATATAGCGCTTACGCCACGGACCCGGCTGCACTTCCTGCTCCCAGAACGCGGCAAGATCGTCGACATAATCGCTGAAATTCACCACATGTCCACGGTGCGTGTCCGATAACAACCGCCCGGATCGCCCTTGTCCACGATGGTCGATAATCAAAACATCAAAACCAAGATGGAAAAGGTCGTAGGCCAGTTCAGCGTATTTGACGTAACTTTCGATACGACCGGGGCAAACCACGATCACGCGGTCGTTTTTGACATCCCGAAAACGCACAAAGCGCACCGGAACATTATCCACGCCGGTAATTTCGGCTTCTTCGCGCTGACGCCAGAAATCGGTCAGCGGCCCCATGGAGAAAGCAGCAAATGCGTTCTCGCGTGTTTCCCAGTCCTTTTTCTGCTGAAACATCGGGTTTCCACCCCTGTAAGCCAAGGAATATCGTTTTTTCAGGACGCATCGCACAACGACGCGACAATAGCGTATTGTGGCATAAAAATAGACGATTCGGGAGTTTCAAATGACCTTCGAGTGGTGGTTCGCTTACCTGCTGACATCCATCATCCTGAGCCTTTCCCCTGGCTCTGGCGCGATCAATACCATGACCACGTCCATTAACCACGGCTATCGCGGCGCAGTGGCGTCCATTGCAGGATTGCAGACCGGACTGGGGATTCATATCGTGCTGGTCGGGATTGGCCTCGGCACATTGTTCTCGCGTTCGGTGCTAGCCTTTGAAGTGCTGAAATGGGCGGGTGCGGCCTATCTGATTTGGCTGGGCATCCAGCAATGGCGCGCAGCGGGCTCGATTGATCTCAATACCCTCGCTCACACCCAAACGCGCGGTCGTCTGTTCAAACGCGCGGTGTTTGTAAATCTGACCAACCCGAAAAGTATCGTGTTTCTCGCCGCCCTCTTCCCGCAATTTATCGTTCCGCATCAGCCACAGGAGATGCAGTACGTGGTGCTGGGTGCGACGACCATTATTGTCGATATTATTGTGATGATTGGTTACGCGACGCTGGCGCAGCGGATTGCAGCATGGATTAAAGGGCCTAAGCAGATGAAGGCTCTGAATAAAGTGTTTGGGTCGTTGTTTATGCTGGTGGGGGCGTTGCTGGCTTCGGCGAGACATGCATAGGTGAGAAAAGCCGGATAAGGTGCACGCACCTTATCCGGCCTACAACGACTTAACGCGAAATAATCAGATGAATACCGAAGCCTGCGAACAGCGCGCCAGCAAAGCCGTCGATCCATTTCGCCAGACGCTGATAGCCGCGGCGCATGGACGGTAAGGCGAACAGGCTTGCCACAACAGTGAACCAGGCGAAGGTTTCGACGACGATCAGCAGGAAAATCCCCCAGCGCGCACCCGCGCCAACATCATCGCCAACGAACAGGGAAAACACAGAGCCGAAGTAAATAATCGCTTTCGGGTTCGCGAGGTTGGTCAGTAAGCCGCGCACAAAGCTGCGTCCACCGGTTGCCAGCTCCACTTTCGGTTCAGGCGCAGCAACGCCCTCTTCTTTCTTCAGCGCACCGCGCAGCATCTGGTAGCCCATCCAGCACAGATACAGGCCACCGCCGACCATAATGATGTTATGCAGCCAGGCCATTTTCGCGAGGATCAGGTTCAGGCCGAGCAGCGCTACGGCGGCCCAGACCATCACGCCCATAGTGATCCCGAGCACGCCCATCATCGCCTCTTTGCGGGAGCGGCTGACGGCAGTCTGCGAAACGAAGAAAAAGTCAGGGCCAGGGCTCATCAGCGCAACGATGTGCACCAACGCCACAGTGAGGAATAGCATCAACATAATTAACTCGCGGAAGAATAGTTCAGTGAGTCACCATCCTGGCACTTTTTAGCCGGGCTGACTACTCCTCATCGTCACCATCAGCGTGCGAGCGAATCAGCGCCATGAACTCTTTGCCGAAGCGCTCGAGTTTGCGCGTACCGACGCCGTTGACGCTGAGCATTTCACCGGCGCTGAGCGGCATCTGCTCGGCCATTTCAATCAGCGTCGCATCGTTAAACACCACATACGGCGGGATGTTCTCTTCGTCGGCAATCGCCTTACGCAGCTTACGCAGTTTGGCAAACAGCTTGCGGTCGTAGTTGCCGCCGTAGGATTTCTGCGCCACGCGCGGTTTCAGGGCAATCACGCGCGGAACGGCAAGCTGGAGTTCTGATTCACCGCGCAGCACTGGACGCGCCGCTTCCGTGAGCTGCAGTGCAGAGTGTTGGGCAATATTTTGCGTGGCAAAGCCGAGGTGAATCAGCTGTCGGATAATGCTGACCCAGTGTTCGTGGCTCTGTTCGCGACCAATGCCGTAAACCGGCAGCTTGTCGTGGCCCATCTCACGGATACGCTGGTTATTTGCGCCGCGCAGCACTTCCACGACATAGCCCATACCGAAGCGCTGATTTACGCGGTATATAGTTGAGAGCGCCTTACGCGCGTCCATCAGCCCATCATATTGCTTCGGCGGGTCGAGACAGATATCGCAGTTTCCGCACGACTCCTGACGCCCCTCTCCAAAGTAGTTGAGTAGCACCAGGCGGCGACAGGTTTGCGCCTCAGCAAACGCCCCCATCGCATTAAGCTTGTGGCGTTCGATGTCCAGCAGCTGGCCCTGCGGTTTTTCTTCCAGACAGCGGCGCAGCCACGCCATATCCGCCGGATCGTAAAACAGCATCGCTTCAGCTGGTAGACCGTCGCGCCCGGCGCGGCCCGTCTCCTGATAGTAGGATTCGATATTGCGCGGAATGTCGAAATGCACCACAAAGCGCACGTTCGGCTTGTTGATCCCCATCCCGAAGGCGACGGTGGCGACCACGATTTGCAGATCGTCGCGCTGGAATTTCTCCTGCACGTCCGCGCGGATGTGGTTTTCAAGACCGGCGTGATAGGCCGCGGCGCTAAAGCCACGGTTTTGCAGTCGCGCGGCGGTGTCTTCCACTTTTGCACGGCTGTTACAGTAAATAATGCCGGATTTGCCGCGCTGTTCCTGCACGTAGCGCAGAAGCTGGTCCGTCGGCTTGAATTTTTCCATCAGCATGTAGCGGATGTTCGGGCGGTCGAAGCTGCTAACCTGAATGAACGGATCGTTCAGCCCAAGCAGGCGAACAATGTCCAGACGGGTGGTGTCATCCGCCGTGGCGGTGAGCGCCATAAACGGCAGCGCCGGAAAACGCTGACGCAACTGGCCGAGCGCGGCATATTCCGGGCGGAAATCGTGCCCCCACTGAGAGATGCAGTGCGCTTCATCAACCGCCAGCAGCACCGGATTCCAGTGCGCCAAATGTTCGAGGAAGTTATCCAGCATCAGGCGTTCAGGGGCGATGTACAGCAGGCGAATCTGCCCGGTACGACAACCGGCCATCACTTCCTGCTGCTGTTCGCGGGTTTGCGTGGAATTGATACAGGCGGCGGCAACGCCGTTTGCCAGCAGTTGGTCCACCTGGTCTTTCATCAGGGAAATAAGTGGTGAAACCACCACCGTCAGACCGTTCAGAACCAGCGCGGGAACCTGATAGCACAGGGATTTTCCGCCGCCTGTCGGCATGACCACCAGACAATCACGGCCTTCCAGCACGGTTTCAATGATGGTTTCCTGGCCAGGGCGGAACTGCTGATAGCCAAAGGTTTCCTGCAAAACCTGTTTAGCCAGCGATTCCTGATTCATTACTTCCGCCTGCGCCACGTTAACCCCATTTGCCATATACAAAACATTGAACGAACAAAAATTCAGCCCGAAGGTAGAGCATGATAAACGCCAGGCGGGATAATTTCGACTCAGTTCTTGATTAATTTCGTTATCATTTCATCCGCACTAATTGCATAGCAAATAGTTGCCAGGAGGTTTTTCATTGCCGACTCTTTATCCACATTTATTAAATGGATTTATATGAGTTGGAATCCCAACGCTGCATAAAACTACGCCCGGCAAAATGCCATGTCATCATCACACAGCCTTTGTGCAACCTACGTTCGCCACGCCCTCCATGCGGGCGCCGTCGACATAAGCGGCATTCAAGACGCAAAGGATTATGGCCCTGCGCTTGAGAGAAACGGATTTATTGTGCTGGGTTCCGGACAAACGCTTAAGGCTGGCGATGTCATCGTTATCCAGCCTTACCCTGGTGGAAACAGCTCCGGACATATCGCTATTTATGACGGTAACAATTGGTACTCCGATTTCAGACAGCGGGATATCTGGGCGGGGCCAGGCTATCGAGCCTCAAAACCTCCCCAAAAAATTTACAGGAGAAATTAATGTTAAAAGGACTTTTCGTTGCCTTGCTATCCGTGTTGCTCACGAGTTGTGCGACACTCTCGGATGACACGGCGGAAAAAACGACGCTGGCGTTTTATCAGCAATACTTACAGGCATTTGCGGATTTCGATCCTGCCAATGCTGAGCAATCGCCACTGGCAAATAATTCGCCTCTAATTAAACGCTATGTGGCCTCTGACACCGCATCACGCCTCGCGGAAATTGATGGTATCTATGAACAGGAAATTGTGGGGGCTGACTACTTTACCTACTGTCAGGATTACGCCCCTGAATGGGTGAAAGCGTTGCTCGTGGGTAAAGCATCAATGCAGTTTGGCGGCGCTAAAGTCCCTGTGAGCATCGGCATTGTTGGCGATAAGTATTTGCAACTGATGGTTTATCTGAAGCGCGAGGACAATAAGTGGAAAATCTATCGGGTAAGGAATGTCACGGATAATGTCGAGCAGTATATCTTTGATGATATTGCGATAAAAAATGCGAAAGCCTACGCAAAGGACAATCCAGGACCTCAATAATCAAACGGTAAAACAGGCGCTGAATCATAGGTTTCAGCGCCCATATTTTTGGACTAGAAAAGATCGTTCAGCATCACGCCCACGCCAACGCGTGTTTGATTGAAGTTGTAGTCGATCAGCGACTCGCCGTAACCGCTGTACACCTGCGTATAGATGCGCACATGTTTGGTCATCGGGTAGCTTAAGCCCAGTTCTGCACCGCCGTAGCCAGTGTTCCAGTTGTATTGACCTTTGGCGCTCAGCACTGCATCGCCAAGCTGATAACCAATTTTCAGCTGATAGTAGCCCATGTATTTGGTGATATCCGGGTTGTCATCCGTATCGCCAATCACGTACCACGGTTTCACTTCCACCATCCAGTTGCCGTTTTGCGCCATCAGACGGGTGTAAAGGCGGTTCCAGCTGCGCGATGTCGGGTCTGAGCGACCGTTGGAGTCATGGTTGTAGCCAAACTCCACGTCACGCAGCGTCCAGCCGGCGAACTCGTCGTCGGTGGCAAAGCCCAGGAACAGCTGCGGCTCATAGTTGGTTTCACGGAACGGGGAGGATTCACCGCTATTTGAAAGCTGCCACCAGGATTTCTGCGTGTAAGAGCCGCCTAAAACGGAGTTCGGCCCCAGAATGCCGCGCCAGAATGGAAACGCCAGGCTGAGCTGGAATTTCACTTCGTCTTTGCGCGCATTATCGGACCAGTTGTAGGAGCTGATCGCTTCTTTGTTGAGGTCGCTGGTCTGGGTGTAAATCACATAGTTGGTGTCGTACGGGTAGAGCGTGAACGGGTTATCGTGCTCCTGAAGCATGTTGGCGATAATGCTGCCGCGAACGGCGGGCTTATCGTGCACCTCTTTGAGCGTCGCTTCCTGCGCAAATGCTGTGAGGGGCAGCGCAACCGCCGCCAGTAACCAACCCAGATACGTCCGCATCGGTGGTGTTCTCCTGCAAAATAGAAATGATGTGAATAGTTATGTGCGGAACATTCTACCTATTTCTCAATTAACTTCCCCTCCTCGTTTCTGAAAGTGGAAATCCTTATCCTTGAAGCATAAAATCAACATTTTATTAACAACGAAGGATGCGACTGTTCATGTCAGCCACGCTTACCGCTGAAGAAGCTTTGAAACTGGTGGGGGAGATTTTTGTCTACCACATGCCCTTTAACCGCGCACTGGGGCTGGAGCTGGAGCGTTACGAGAAAGGGTTCGCTCAGTTGAGTTTTAACAATCAGCCGATGATGGTCGGAAACTGGGCGCAAAGTATTTTGCACGGCGGGGTGATTGCCTCCGCGCTGGATGTTGCCGCCGGGCTGGTCTGCGTGGGCAGCACGCTGGCGCGACATGACACTATCAACGAAGACGAACTGCGCCAGCGCTTATCAAGAATGGGGACCATTGATTTGCGTGTGGACTATTTACGTCCTGGTCGCGGAAATCGTTTTACCGCCACCAGCAGTCTGCTGCGAGCGGGCAATAAGGTTGCCGTCGCCCGCGTCGAATTGCATAACGAAGAGCAGGTTTACATCGCCAGCGCAACCGCCACTTATATGGTGGGTTGAGACGGTTTAATCGGGTAAAATGAGTTCACTTTCTTGTAACGGATTATCCCGATGGATGCTAAACAGACGCGGCAGGGCGTTTTACTCGCCCTTGCCGCTTATTTTATTTGGGGTATCGCGCCTGCGTACTTCAAGCTGATCTACTTTGTCCCGGCCGACGAAATCCTCACCCACCGCGTGATCTGGTCCTTTTTCTTTATGGTGGCGCTGATGAGCGTGAGCCGCCAGTGGTCAGGCGTGAAAACGCTGCTGCAAACCCCGAAGAAGATTTTCCTGCTGGCGCTGTCGGCGGTGCTAATTGGCGGTAACTGGCTGCTGTTTATCTGGGCGGTGAATAACCACCACATGCTGGAGGCGAGCCTCGGCTACTTCATTAACCCGCTGGTGAATATCGTTCTCGGGATGCTGTTCCTCGGCGAACGCTTCCGCCGGATGCAATGGCTGGCCGTTTTCCTGGCGCTCTGCGGCGTGCTGGTCCAGCTGTGGACCTTCGGCTCGCTGCCGATCATCGCGCTGGGGCTGGCGTTTAGCTTTGCGTTTTATGGCCTGGTACGTAAGAAAATCGCCGTGGAAGCGCAAACCGGGATGCTGTTCGAAACCCTGTGGCTGTTGCCACTGGCCGCAATTTATTTGTTCGGCATCGCCGACAGTAACACCAGCCATATGGCCAACAACCCGTGGTCGCTGAATCTGCTGCTGATCGCGGCAGGCGTAGTCACCACCATTCCGCTGCTGTGCTTTACCGGTGCGGCTACGCGTTTGCGTCTGTCGACGCTGGGTTTCTTCCAGTACATCGGCCCAACGCTGATGTTCCTGCTGGCGGTAATGTTCTACGGCGAAGTGCCGGGGGCGGACAAAATGGTGACTTTCGCGTTCATTTGGGTCGCGCTGGCGGTATTCGTTGCTGATGCGATTTATACCCAGCGTAGAGTGCGGAAAGGGTTGTGATTTTTTTGCCTGATGGCGCTTCGCTTATCAGGCCTACAGATTACGTAGGCCGGATAAGGCGCAGCCGCCATCCGGCATAAAGCTCAAAGCCAGTTACGACGCTTAAAGTACAGATACGGCGCCAGGCCGGCGAGGATCATAAAGATAATCGCGCCTGGGTAGCCGAAGCTCCAGCGCAGTTCCGGCATAAACTCGAAGTTCATCCCGTAGCTCGACGCCACCAGCGTCGGCGGCAGGAACACCACCGAAACGACCGAGAAGATCTTGATGATGCGGTTCTGCTCGATATTGATAAAGCCCATCGCCGCCTGCATCAGGAAGTTCACCTTCTGGAACAGGGATTCGTTGTGCGGCAGAAGGGATTCGATATCGCGCAGGATCTCACGCGCCTGCTCCAGCTGACCGCCCGGCAAACGCGCTTTACGCACCAGGAAGTTCAACGCGCGCTGGGTATCCATCAGACACAAACGCACTTTCCAGCCGATATCTTCCTGCTCCGCCAACGTCGACAGCGCTTCGTCGTACTCATCGCCCTGATGGCCTTCCATGATCACGCGGCTCAGCTTTTCCAGATCGCTGTAGATGTTTTCGATTTCGTCCGCCAGCTGTTCAATTTTGGTTTCGAACAGGTCGAGCAGCAGTTCGTAGGCGTTGCCGTCAACCATTGCCTGGCTGCGGGCGCGCATACGGTAGAGACGAAATGCAGGCAGTTCACGTTCACGCAGGGTGAACAAACGACCATCGCGAATGGTAAACGCAACGGTGGAGTTACCGGCGTGGTCTTCCGCATCTTCATAGAAGAAGAAGGAGTGGATATGCAAGCCGTCTTCGTCTTCAAAGAAACGCGCGGAGGCCTCGATGTCTTCCAGTTCCGGGCGGGTCGCCAGGCTTTGCCCGAGCTCTGACTGTACGCGAAGGCGTTCATCGTCGTCCGGCTCGACCAGATCCACCCATACGGCATCAATGAGGGGCTGTGACTCTTCAGCTTCAAGCCGAATCAGTCGGTTTTTTTCCAGTTGAAATGCGCTCAACATGACCGGGACTCCCAATGCAAAAAATATCGGACAGTTCGGTGGGCACACAGAAACAATATGGGTTTCAGACCATTAAAAACCTGACTCAGCGCGACGGGAATTAAGCGGGTCGCTGACAACCACTAAGGCCATCAGCAAAGAGGAGATAGCCTTAGGAGTTGTTCCTGGATGACAGGGAATTGAGCCAGTATTTACTGGGTGTGTCCAAGGCGAATGTCCTCTTAGCGTAATCGTGCGCGCATGTTACGCCAGCATTTACTGTGGCGTCAACACGCAACGGGACGCTGAAGGGCAATAAATAGCCTTACGCTTATAAGGCTAGCAGATTATTACAAAATAATGATATTTTTCTGAATGTTACACTGTTTCCAGCTTGGCGTAGGCCGCAACCAGCCATTTGATCCCTTGCCCCTGGAACGCAACCTGCAAGCGACTGTGCTCGCCGCTGCCTTCCAGATTCACGATGGTACCTTCACCAAATTTGGAATGGCGTACGCGTTGGCCCAGCTTGTAGCCGGTATCGTTTTCCGAGATCGGCGTGCCCATCCGCTGATGGTTTACCGGGCGGCTGATACTGGCGCGCAAACGCACCTCTTCCACACACTCTTCCGGCAGTTCGCCGATAAAGCGCGACGGACGATGATAGACCTCTTTGCCGTACAAACGGCGGGTTTCCGCGTAGGTCAGCGTCAGTTTTTGCATCGCACGGGTGACACCCACGTAGGCCAGACGACGTTCTTCTTCAAGACGTCCGCCCTCATCCAGCGACATCTGGCTTGGGAACATCCCCTCTTCCATCCCGACGATAAACACCTGCGGGAACTCAAGCCCTTTTGCCGAGTGCAGCGTCATCAGTTGAACCGCATCTTGCCAGGTATCCGCCTGCCCTTCGCCCGCTTCCAGCGCCGCGTGGGAGAGGAATGCCTGCAATGGCATCAAATCTTCGTCTTCTTCGTTGTAGCTGAACTGGCGCGTGGCCGTCACCAGTTCCTCTAAGTTCTCAATTCGCGTCTGGCCTTTCTCGCCTTTTTCCTGCTCGTACATCATGCGCAGGCCGGAATCTTTCACGACCCGGTCAGTTTGCACGTGCAGCGGCATGTCGGCAGTTTCTTGTGCCAGGGCGTCGATCAGTTCCATAAAGCGCTGTAACGCACTTGCGGCGCGTCCTGCCAGCGCTTTTTCCTGCAACAGCTCACGGCACGCCTGCCACAGGGTGAGCTGACGGTCGCGGGAAGTCTGACGCACCACGTCCAGAGTACGGTCGCCGATGCCGCGCGTCGGGGTATTCACTACGCGCTCAAAAGCCGCATCATCGTTGCGGTTGGCAATCAGACGCAGGTACGAGAGCGCATCTTTAATTTCCTGACGCTCGAAGAAGCGCATCCCACCGTAAATACGATACGGCATACCGACCTGTAAAAGTGCTTCCTCCAGCACACGCGACTGGGCGTTGCTGCGATAGAGAATGGCGCACTGCTCCAGCGCTCCGCCGTTCTCCTGCCAGGTTTTAATGCGGTTCACCACAAAGCGAGCTTCGTCCAGTTCGTTGAACGCGCAGTAAATCGAAATCGGTTCGCCGTCGACGCCATCGGTCCACAGTTTTTTGCCCAGACGCCCGTTGTTGTTTTCAATCAGGGCGTTGGCGGCACTCAGGATGTTGCTGGTTGAACGGTAGTTCTGCTCCAGACGGATGGTTTCTGCGCCGGGGAAATCCTTCAGGAAACGCTGAATGTTTTCCACCTGCGCACCGCGCCAGCCGTAAATCGACTGGTCGTCATCGCCGACGATCATCACCTTGCCGGTGTCGCCCGCGAGCATACGGATCCACGCATACTGAATGTTGTTGGTATCCTGGAATTCGTCCACCAGGATATTGGTGAAGCGTTCACGGTAGTGCTGAAGAATGTGCGGTTTATTGAGCCACAGCTCGTGGGCACGCAGCAGCAGTTCGGCAAAATCCACCAGCCCGGCGCGATCGCAGGCTTCCTGATAGGCCTGATACACTTTCTGCCAGGTTTGCTCGACCGGATTACCGAAGCTCTGAATGTGGTGCGGGCGCAGCCCTTCGTCTTTCTGGCCGTTGATGTACCACATCGCCTGACGCGGCGGCCACTGCTTCTCGTCGAGATTCATCGCCTTGATCAGGCGCTTGAGCAGACGCAGCTGGTCTTCGCTGTCGAGGATCTGGAAATCCTGCGGCAGATTCGCGTCCATGTGGTGCGCACGCAGCAGGCGGTGCGCCAGCCCGTGGAAAGTGCCCACCCACATGCCGCCCTGACTGGAGCCCATCAGCTGCGCGATACGGTGGCGCATTTCCGCCGCCGCTTTGTTGGTGAAGGTCACCGCCATGATGGAATACGGCGAGCAGTTTTCGACGCACTGTAGCCACGCAATACGATGCACCAGAACACGCGTCTTACCACTGCCCGCCCCTGCCAGCACCAGCATATTGGTCCGCGTCGCGGCAACCGCGTCACGCTGTTTGTCATTAAGGCTGTCGAGAAGGTAAGAAACGTCCATTGGCACCAAAACCTGGTTATTTATACAATACTGCTGGTGATTATATCAGCGTGGTGAGGGATGCCAACCGCGAAATTTCGACGTGCGGCAACAGGCGGCTGTCGGCGGTCTGCATCAGGTCAGCGTTTTCTGGTTTGATCCAGCAGGCCTGCATGCCGCAGCGGATCGCGCCCGCCACGTCGGTGGTCAGGTCATCGCCCACGTGCAAAATCTCGCCCAGCGGCAGGCTGAGTTTTTCCGACGCCAGATGATACATATCGTTAAACGGCTTTGCGCGCCCGTGCGGGCCTGCGCGCAGGACGAACTCGAAATAGTTACCGAGGCCAAACAGCTCTGGCTGCGCATTGCCGTTGGTGATCGCCACCAGCGGCCATTTTTCGGCCAGCGCCGTCAACGTGTCGTGTGTTTCCTGCGGCACATCGATACGGCTACGCCATTTGGCAAAATTCGCCATCGAAGCTTCCGCGCCCAGCGCGGCCTCTCGTGCGTTCAGCCCGGCATTCAGCATCGCCTGTTCAACGGCACGACGACGCCATTCTGTCACATCGTGGTAAATGTCCGGCTCGGTTTCGCGCAGCGCCTGGCGCAGGCGCTGGAAGTCTTTGTTTTGCAGCGTTTTCAAAGAGGGATGGTAGTTTTGCACAAACGCCAGCGCTTCCTGCTCGGTACGCAGGATCACCTCGCGGTTATCATAAAGGGTGTCATCAAGGTCAAACGTCAGGGCAGAGATCTGACCCAGTGGGCGGTAAAAACGCATTATTTCCCCCGTTTTGCGCGTGGATGCGCCGAGTCATACACCGAAGCAAGGTGTTGAAAATCAAGATGGGTATAGATTTGAGTGGTCGATAAATTGGCGTGGCCTAACAACTCCTGCACGCCGCGCAGATCGCCGCTGGATTCGAGCATATGGGTCGCAAAAGAGTGGCGTAATTTATGCGGATGAACGTGGCTGTTTAGCCCCTGCTTGATGCCCCATTCAGCAAAACGCTTCTGCACATTTCGCGCGGAGATGCGTTTTCCGAGTTTAGAAAGAAACAGCGCGTTCTCTTCTGCGCCAAACAGCCCGCGTAAATCCAGCCAGTGCTCAATCCACGCTACGGCGTTGCGACCAATCGGTAAGCGGCGCTCTTTGCTGCCCTTCCCCATCACCCACACCTCGCCGGTGTCTAAATCGAGATGTTTAAGATCCAAACCCACCAGTTCTGAAAGACGTAATCCCGCGCCGTACATCACCTCCAGCATCGCGCGATCCCGCACCGCCAGCGGATCGTTAAGATCGATATCCAGCAGACGGTTCACATCATCGACGTCGATATTTTTCGGCAGATGACGCGGAGCTTTCGGTGTGGCGATACCTTTCGCCGGATTGGCTTTGAGATCGCCCTGGCTCACCAGCCAGTCGAAGAAACTGCGCAGCGCGGAGAGGCGTAGCGCGAGGCTCGCCGGGCCCAGGCCTTTACGCCGACTGCGCACCACAAACCCGCGCACAGTGGCAGCGTCACACTGTTGCCAGTTCTTCAGTCCGATCTCGTCGGCGATTTGCATGATGGCATCAAGCTGACGCTGATAGTTAAGCAGCGTTATCGGGCTAAGCTGTCGTTCTACGCCCAGATAGCGCAGGAAACGCGCTACCAGAGGAGCAAGCAGGGAATCCGTCATACGCGTTCAATCCAGCGCTCCAGCAGCTCAGGGAGCATCAGGGCGATTTCCTGAAGCAGATGCGTGCCTTGTCCTTGCTCGTAGTGGTGTGCGTCGCGGCTGGTGAAGAGCATCACACCCAGATCGCCGTCGCGCCCCATCAGGGACATGGCGACCGAACCGATGGCTTTGGCCTCCGGCAGCACCACCAGCAGCTCAGGTCCGTTTAGCGGCCCGAGATAGTGAAGTTCATGCCCAAGACGCTGAATGCGCAGCGGTTCGAACGCCTGGCGGTTCAACGCTAAATGAGTGAAGCCGGAAGGTGCGCCGATACGCCAGCGATCGGGAAACAGGCGAAGGGTTGCGCCTGCCAGACCGAGCTCGCGCGCCCAGCGATGAAAGCGGCTGAGAAACTCATCCAGACTGTGCGCCGACGCCAGCCGCGCCTGCAAATTCAGCAGACGATAAAACAGGCTTTCGTTGTTACTGGCCTGTTCCATCAGCAGGGTCATGTTCTCTTCCAGCTGATCGATGTGCTTGCGCGAGCGCGCCATATGCCATTCGACCAGCGAGACGGTGTCGCGCACTGGATGCGGCACGCGCATCTGTTCGACGACGCGTGCATTGCGGATAAAAAACTCAGGATTGCGCAGCAGATAATCAACAACAGCCCGGTCGTCCAGTTCCATTATTGTTTCCTGCAGTTCTTCCCCTGGTTGTTTCATAGATGGATAAACCCGTCGTAGACATGTGCCGCCGGGCCAGTCATATACAGTGGATGACCCGGACCTTTCCAGGCGATATCGAGACGACCGCCCGGTAATTCCACGCGAACCTCTTCCGCCAGTAACCCTTGCGAGATACCGACAGCCACAGCCGCGCATGCGCCGCTGCCACAGGCTCGTGTTTCGCCCGCGCCGCGCTCATACACGCGCAGACGGATGTGTTCGCGTTTTACCACCTGCATAAAACCGATATTAGCGCGTTCTGGGAAGCGTTCGTGGCTTTCCATAATCGGGCCGAGGGTTTCGACTGCGGCGATATCAACATCATCAACCTGAATCACGCAATGGGGATTACCCATTGAGACGACGCCGCACAATACTGTCTGCTCGGCCGCCCGCATAATATAGGTCTTTTCCGCTTTGATCGCCCGAAACGGGACCGCAGAAGGCTCGAAGTTAGGCTCGCCCATATTCACGCGCACCAGCTCGTCGTCGGTGACGCTTAATACCATACGCCCGTTAGCGGTGCTGACGCGGATATCGCGTTTGTTGGTTAACCCTTTCAGGCGCACAAAACGCGCAAAGCAGCGCGCGCCGTTGCCGCACTGGGACACTTCACTACCGTCGGCGTTAAAGATGCGGTAATGAAAATCGAGATCCGGATCGTACGGCGGTTCGACCACCAGCAGCTGATCAAACCCCACTCCCAAATGCCTGTCCGCCAGGCGACGAATCAGCTCAGGGGAAAAAAAGACATTCTGCGTTACCGCGTCGACGACCATAAAATCGTTGCCAAGGCCATGCATTTTAGAGAACTGCATCATTTACTCCATTGCGCGGTTACACAACTGATTGTCAGAAGTTGACCTGGCTTGGGCCACCGTTATCGCCGCGATCGTTGCTCACCGGCGTCGATGATTCAATCTGACTTTGCACAGGTTTGGTTGGCGGCGGAGCGGTTTTATCTGCTGGCGGGAAGTACAGCGGCCCTTTCAGACCACAGCCAGTCAGACTAAACAGAGTGATAAGAACGGCAAGCGTTCGAAAAACGTTTTTCATTATAGGTTGCCCGTAAGTTCATACTTTCTGTTTCTATCATCGCAGGAGAAGACACAAAAGCAAGAGTTTGCCGCTTTCCTGCAACGGGAATTATTTAGCGTTATACTGCCGCCATCACGAAAAACAGGAACAAAACCATGAATGACAGTGAATTCCATCGCCTGGCCGATACCCTGTGGCAGACCATTGAAGAGCGTCTGGACGACTGGGATGGCGACAGCGATATCGATTGTGAGATCAACGGCGGCGTACTGACGCTCAGCTTTGAAAACGGCAGTAAGATTATTATTAACCGCCAGGAGCCGCTGCACCAGGTGTGGCTGGCGACAAAACAGGGCGGCTACCATTTCAGCCTGAAAGGCGACGAGTGGATTTGCGACCGTAGCGGCGAAACGTTCTGGGATTTACTGGAACAGGCGGCGACGCAGCAGGCGGGCGAGGCAGTCAGCTTCCGAGGTTAACTAAAAACCTTCTCTTTTGAGAAGGTTTTTAGTGTTTGCTCCCTCTCCCGTGGGAGAGGGTTGGGGTGAGGGCATCAGACCGCACCCAGAAACGTAGGTCAATTAAGCAAAGCGGCCAGAAACGTAGGCCGGATAAGCGAAGCGCATCCGGCTCAGCGACTCAGGAGAAATACTGCTGTAACAGCGGCTGATTGGCGTCCTGATTCATCAGCACCGGAGCAATCGTCTGGGTGCGGAACGGAATCACCTGCGCACGGCCATCAACTTTCACAATCTGATAGAACTGCGGCAAATTGAAGTTGATGAAGCTTGAGCCGTAGGTAAAGCGATCGTGTGAAGACGAATAGAAGCGGCTGACGTCGCGCACCAGCTCCTCTTTACTGCCTTCGCAGTGGTGATATACCTCGGCGCGGTTGGTCTCATCCAGAATATAAATATTAAATCCGGATTCATCCCCCGCTTCTTCGAAGAAGAACTGAATAATCCCTTCGCTGGCAAACCCATCCACTACTTGCGGCAATTTGACGTGATTGGTTTCCACCTGTACGGACAGGCCATGCAGCTTGTTGTGGGAAATCGCACCGTAGAACTCGATCGCATTTTCCAGCTTCTGCACCGAAACGTTCAGACGTTCAAAGAACAGGCCCCAGGTCTGACCGGAGACGCGGAGCGCTTTGAAGCGCCCGGTTTCCTGACGCGTACTGGAAAGGCGCAGTTCGATGCATTCGGAAACCAACTGCTGCACGCGAGTGCGAATCAGACCGCGCAGATGTTGGCTGTAGCAGAACACTTCCACGCTATCCGGCGGCGCGGCGTCCTGGTGCATTTTGCCAAGAATGGTTTTCAGCGCTTCGATCATCGCCTGCTCGCCGTTGAAATGCAGGGTACGCACTTCGTTCCACGAGTTGCGATACAGCAGGTCAACGCTGCCTACCAGGCAGTTTTGCTGCTCGCCAAAGCTAAAGACATCCAGCTTGCGGAAATCAAAATGGACCACCTGATTGCGGAAGGCCGCCGTCGGGTCATATTCCAGGTTGACGATAATCGCCAGATGGCGAATTTCACACGGGCTGTAGAGCGCTTTTGGCGTCGGCGCGGGCAGACGCAGCGGGAAGTGGTGCGAAACATCGGCGACCATTTCCTGCAGTTTGGCGAGATCGACGACGTCGTTGCCTTTGATAAACAAGCGGGTACGCGACGTCAGCAGGCCGTTGAACCAGGCCCAGGCCACCAGCTTATTCAGATAGCGGTTATATTCCAGCGGCTGATGGCTGATGATTGAATCCATGCTTGGTGCACGGTTGTATAGATACCAGCCGGTGCGGTTCGCGCGGCCCGGCGGGACATAAATAAAGGTCAGGTTCGGTTCTGACAGGTCCGGCGAAATCTGCGGGTTTACCAGCGTGACTTTGCCTGGCAGCGCTTCGAACGCGGCGTACAGCTTACGGGTCAAGACACCGATATCCTGCGGGCTGGCGGAAACGCTGAGGTTGTTGCGGCGGGCAAAGCGAATCAGGTTACGATAGCTCTGCATCATCGCATCAAGCAGTTCGTTGTGCGCTTCACGCACCTGGTCGATTTTCCAGTTGGCGCGGTTGTCGAGCATGGACAAACGTTCTTCGTCCCATCCCCACTCTTTGACTAACTGACTGACCACTTCACGACGCCAGCCAACGCATGCGCGTTCGCGGCTGAGTTTTTCACACACTTTGAGATAGAAACATCGACGCACCAGGTCAAGACGCGTGGTGTCATCAATGGCTTTCAGATATTCGGTGACGCGCTCGAGCATCATGCAATAAGCATCAAGGCCGAAGGAGACGATCTCCCCATCGTGCAGACGCTGTTTGATATCTTTTGCCAGCAGACGTGGCGTGGGGTATTCCCAGGAATAGGCTTCGAGCAGCAGGGTTTTCAGCACTGCTTTATACGGGGAATCAATACTTTTGTAGAGCTGCCACAGGCTCGCGCCAAAATATTCTTCGGCGGACAGGGAGCTTAAACCGCCCAGATCCAGCCATTCGTTTGGCGTCAGCACGCCCTGAGAATAGAGCGACATGACGTAATCGTCGTAATGCTCTTCTTCTTCGCACGGCACCATATTCCACAGAATACGCTTCCCGGCGAGACGCACGGCGCTACGGTAAAATTCATCGAGCAGCAAAATGTGCTGCGTGGAACCGCAGTCTTCACCGCCCAGGCTGCCGCTTTCGTTATGACGGAAACGGTTTTCATCAATCAGGAAGAAGCTCACTTCCACGCCGAGCGACGCCGCCCAGCTTTCCAGCAGGCTGCATTTACGCTGCAACAGCTGACGCTCGTCATTATCGAGCCAGGATTGATGGCAGACCCAGATATCAAGGTCAGAGGAACAGCTTTGCCCTACTGAGGAGGTACTTCCCATGGTGTAAACGCCGGTAATCGGCAGTTCACCTTTCGGAGAGACCTGTGGCGGCATACCACGGTAGAGTTCCAACTCGCTCAGATAGTGCTGTTGGGTTTCATCGGGCGTGAAAATGCAAATGCCCTGCGGAACGTTACCTTCGAGGTAACCCGGCATCAACGGATGGTGATAATGCAGTAATGTTGGCAGCAGACTGTAAACCTGTTGAAAAGCAGGTCCCATGGCAGCAAGCGCACGATCCACGCGCAATTGATTTATGGCATCCAGTCTCTGTTTCAGAGTCTCAATATAGAGGTACAAGACATATCGCCTGATGTTGCCGGACGTAGCAATCATTCTGAACAGCGAAAGATTACGAGCCCGCAGTATTTCAAAAAAGAACCGTTACCCTTTTTCATCGTTATCTTTTTAGTAGTAGCGACGAAAAAATGGTCTAAAACGTGATCAATTTAACACCTTGCCGATTGACCGTAAAGAAAGATGCGCTACATACAAGTGTAGCACCGTTCTGTACGTGTAAATTCCTTAATACGGCTGCGGGTGAACTGCGCACCGCCTTGTCCCTCACCCCTTCATCGACCGTAAAACTGACATCCCAGAGTCAACAATGTTAGGATGGTCAACGGACGATAATGACGGTAACAAGCATGTTAGACAATGTTTTGAGAATTGCCACACGCCAAAGCCCCCTTGCGCTATGGCAGGCACAATATGTTAAGCAGCGCCTCGAAGCCTGCCATTCGGGTTTGCGTGTCGAACTGGTTCCTATGGTGACGCGCGGCGATGTGATCCTTGATACACCGCTGGCAAAAGTGGGCGGAAAAGGCCTGTTTGTCAAAGAGCTGGAAGTTGCACTGCTTGAGAACCGCGCCGATATCGCCGTCCATTCCATGAAAGATGTTCCGGTCGAATTCCCTGAAGGGTTGGGCCTGGTGACGATTTGCGAGCGCGAAGATCCGCGCGACGCGTTCGTCTCAAACCACTACGCCTCCCTTGATGATTTACCTCTCGGGAGCGTGGTTGGCACGTCAAGTTTACGCCGCCAGTGTCAGTTGGCTGAACGCCGCCCGGATCTGGTGATTCGCTCCTTGCGTGGCAACGTCGGTACACGTCTCGGCAAACTGGATAACGGCGATTACGATGCCATCATTCTGGCCGTTGCTGGCCTGAAGCGTCTGGGGCTGGAATCTCGCGTGCGTGTCGCCCTTCCGCCAGAGCTTTCACTTCCGGCCGTCGGTCAGGGCGCGGTGGGTATCGAGTGTCGTCTTGATGATGACCGCACCCGCAACCTGCTCGCACCGCTCAACCACGACGAGACCGCGATTCGTGTTCAGGCAGAGCGCGCGATGAATACCCGCCTGGAAGGCGGCTGTCAGGTGCCGATTGGCAGCTATGCTGAATTAACTGACGGCGAACTGTGGCTGCGTGCGTTGGTTGGCGCGCCGGACGGTTCGCAGATGGTACGCGGTGAACGTCGCGGCCAGGCAACAGACGCCGAAGCGCTCGGCATTTCTCTGGCCGAAGAGCTACTTGATAACGGTGCCCGCGAAATTCTGGCAGACGTTTATAACGGAGAAGCACCAGCATGAGTATTCTCGTCACCCGCCCTTCTCCCGCAGGGGAGCAACTTGTGAGCCGTCTGCGCGCACTGGGGCAGGTGGCATGGAGTTTTCCGCTGATTGAATTCTCCCCCGGTCGGCAGCTCTCTGCGCTCGCCGACCATCTTCATGCTCTGGATGCGGGCGATTTAGTTTTCGCCTTATCGCAACATGCCGTGGAATTTGCGCACGCTCAATTACGACAAGAGAAGCAAAGCTGGCCGACTTCGCCACGTTATTTCGCGATTGGGCGCACCACTGCGCTGGCCCTGCACGCGGTCAGCGGAATTGATGTTCGCTATCCGTTAGATCGGGAAATCAGCGAAATCTTGCTACAATTACCTGAATTACAAACTGTTGCGGGAAAACGCGCCCTCATCCTTCGCGGGAATGGGGGTCGCGAATTACTGGGCGAGACGCTCAGTGAGCGCGGGGCTGAGGTGACGTTTTGCGAGTGCTACCAGCGCTGTGCAAAATTTTATGACGGTGCGCAGGAAGCGATGCGCTGGCATACGCGCGGCGTGGACACGCTGGTTGTCACTAGCGGCGAAATGCTCCAGCAGCTCTGGTCGCTGATCCCACAATGGTATCGTGAAAACTGGTTACTCCGCTGTCGACTGCTGGTCGTCAGCGAGCGTCTGGCGAACCTCGCCCTGGAACTGGGCTGGCAAGATATTCGGATCGCTGATAACGCCGACAACGATGCGCTGCTGCGCGCATTACAATAACTCTCATAATGGGAAGCCATAATGACGGAACAAGAAAAATCCTCCGCCGTGGTTGAAGAGACCAGGGAGACTGTGGCCACCCCGCCGCAGCCAGAGAAGACTGAACAGATTGTTGAGAAAAAAAACGGCAGCAATAAAACCAGCCTCGCGCTGAGCGCGATCGCTATCGCCATTGCGCTGGCGGCCGGTGTCGGCTTGTACGGTCTGATGAAAAAACAGGCCACCAACCAGACGATGACCAGCGATGCGCTGGTGAATCAGATTACGGCCCTGCAAAAAGCGCAGGAGACGCAGAAAACCGAGCTGGAAGGCGTCATCAAGCAGCAGTCGACACAGCTCGCCGAGGCCAATTCCCGTCAGGAGGATTTGACCAAACAGCTCGCCGAAGTGCAGCAAAAAGTGGCGACCATTTCCGGTACCGATGCCAAAACCTGGCTGCTGTCTCAGGCCGATTTTCTGGTCAAAATGGCCGGGCGTAAGCTGTGGAGCGATCAGGATGTCACCACCGCTGCCGCGCTGCTGAAAAGCGCCGACGCTAGCCTGGCCGACATGAACGACCCAAGCCTGATCGTCGCCCGTCGCGCCATTACTGAAGATATCGCCAGCCTCGGCGCGGTTTCACAAGTTGATTACGACGGCATTATCCTCAAGGTTAATCAGCTGTCTAACTCGATTGATAACCTGCGTCTGGCAGATAACAACGACGACGACTCCCCGATGGATTCCGACGGCACGGAACTTTCAAGTTCCCTGAGCGAATGGCGCATCAACCTGCAAAAAAGCTGGCAGAACTTTATGGACAGCTTTATCACCGTGCGCCGCCGCGATGAAACTGCCGTACCGCTGTTAGCGCCAAATCAGGACGTCTATCTGCGCGAGAACATTCGCTCCCGTCTGCTGGTCGCAGCGCAGGCCGTTCCGCGTCATCAGGAAGAGACCTACAAACAGGCGCTGGATAATGTTTCGACGTGGGTTCGTGCTTACTACGACACCAGCGATGCCACTACCACCGCGTTCCTGGACGACATCGACAAACTCAGTCAGCAGAACATCACCATGAATGTCCCGGACAAACTGGAAAGCCAGCCGATTCTGGAAAAACTGATGCAAACGCGCGTGCGCAACCTGCTGGCACAGCCAGGCGTTGCCGCACAGCCGGACGCGCCAGCCCCTGCGCCTGCCCCTGAAAGCGCACCTCAAGGAGAGTAATCATGTTAAAAGTCTTATTACTCTTCTTATTGCTGATCGCCGGGATCGTTCTTGGGCCGCTGATTGCGGGTCATCAGGGATATGTCCTGATCCAGACCGATAACTACAACATCGAAACCAGCGTTACGGGCCTGGTGATCATCTTGATCCTGACCGTGGTGGTGCTGTTTGCGATCGAATGGATCCTGCGTCGTATTTTCAGAACCGGCGCTCATACTCGCGGCTGGTTCGTCGGGCGCAAACGCCGCCGCGCACGTAAACAAACCGAACAGGCACTGCTCAAACTGGCCGAAGGCGACTATCAGCAGGTTGAAAAGCTGATGTCAAAAAACGCCGATCACGCCGAACAGCCAGTGGTGAACTATCTGTTGGCCGCCGAAGCTGCGCAACAGCGCGGGGATGAAGCGCGTGCAAACCAGCATCTTGAGCGCGCGTCGGAACTGGCGACCAACGATCAGATCCCGGTTGAAATCACCCGCGTGCGTATTCAACTGGCGCGTAACGAAAATCACGCCGCGCGTCATGGCGTTGACCGTCTGCTGGAAGTCACCCCTCGCCATCCGGAAGTGCTGCGTCTTGCCGAGCAGGCTTATATCCGTACCGGCGCCTGGGGTTCGTTACTGGACATTATTCCTTCGATGGCGAAAGCGGACGTTGGCGATGACGAACATCGCGATGCGCTGCAGCGTCAGGCGTGGATTGGTCTGATGGATCAGGCGCGTGCCGATCTGGGCAGCGATGGCCTGAAAACCTGGTGGAAAAACCAGAGTCGCAAAACGCGTCAGCAGGTTCCTTTGCAGGTGGCGATGGCAGAACATCTCATCGAATGTGACGATCATGACACGGCGCAGGAGATTATTCTCGATGGCCTGAAACGTCAGTATGACGACCGTCTGGTGATGGTGATCCCGCGCCTTAGGACCAACAACCCTGAGCAGATGGAAAAAATGCTGCGCCAGCAGATCAAAACCGTGGGCGATCGCCCGCTGCTGTGGAGCACGCTGGGTCAGTCTCTGATGAAGCACGGCGAATGGCAGGAGGCGAGCCTCGCCTTCCGTGCAGCGTTGAAACAGCGCCCGGACGCATTTGACTACGCCTGGCTGGCTGACACGCTGGATAAGCAGCACAAGCCGGAAGAGGCCGCCGCCATGCGCCGTGACGGCCTGCTGTTAACCTTGCAGAATAACGGTCAGTAAGTTCAAGCATCGCGCATCAGGAGGCCCACGGGCCTCCTTTTTTATGGCCGGTATCCTGAGAATCACCCAAAAAAAACGCCTGCTATAAAAGCAGGCGTTAAACAGGTCTGTTTGACAACATATTGGTGCTTCACTCAACGTTATGTCCATGGTGTCTGATGAGGCCGAAGCGACATCTGTCGGTGGACGATAAGCACCTTAAATGGCTCTGCGTCATTCCTGAGTTTATGAGGCCCTAAGGCGAACATAAGAGGTGGAATGAGCATCTACACGGATATTATTGCACGTTACGTGCCAGGGTTACAGAAAGAAGTTTTACATTTCGCAACATGATAAGAAAAAAGGAATTTTTCTTTTAATGGGGTCTGCGGGGCCGCAGAAAAAGCGTCAAAACTGGCGCAAGTGTCTCCTGAGAGCGACACAAATATCAGGAAAGTGAAATAGTGTTATAAACCAGATGATTAGCTGTCTCTTAATCGCGACAAAGGTGGATAGCGTTGTCGGGAAATGACAACAGAGGCATAAACGAGAGAAAACAAAAAACCCCGCCGAAGCGGGGTTCAAAATTGGTCGGCGAGAGAGGATTCGAACCTCCGACCCACTGGTCCCAAACCAGTTGCGCTACCAAGCTGCGCTACTCGCCGATGTACTGCTTTTTTGAATTTTTAGTTCAATTCTGTAAGTCGTGGTGCGAGGGGGGGGACTTGAACCCCCACGTCCGTTAAGACACTAACACCTGAAGCTAGCGCGTCTACCAATTCCGCCACCGTCGCAATGTCACAACTTATCAAATAATGGGGTGGCTAATGGGATTCGAACCCACGACAACTGGAATCACAATCCAGGGCTCTACCAACTGAGCTATAGCCACCACTGTAAATCTTTTCGCGCGGTCTTCTTTCTAAGAAAGTTGAGCCGCCGCAGCTCCAGCGCCATTCAAATAATGGTGCGCCCGACAGGATTCGAACCTGAGACCTCTGCCTCCGGAGGGCAGCGCTCTATCCAGCTGAGCTACGGGCGCTTAGCGCCGTTGCGGGGCTGGATATTACGGAGGTCTCGGTCTGCTGTCTAGTGCTTTTTTAAAATAAATGCGCGTTTGATTACGCTTTGCGCACTTTGTCGCTTATTACTCCACTTTCTGGGTTTCAGCGTGGCGGCTGAGGCCAAAAAGCTTGTAGCCAATCGAGACGGCGGCCATAAAGATAATCCCGACAAACAGCGACATGCGGGTATCTTCATTGAAGTACATGCCGATTAATACGCAAATCAGGAACCCCATCGTCGCGTAGTTCGCCCACGGGAACAAAATGGAGCGGAACGGGTGGCTGGCAATCGCCTGTTTGTGCGCCTGACGGAAGCGCAGCTGGCTTATCAAAATCACAAACCACGGCACCATGCCCGGCAGGACGCTGGCACTGTAGACGTAGACGAATACACGCTGCGGATTCGGGATAATGTAGTTCAGGCACGAGCCAATCAGCAGAATGGCAATGGAGACCGTCACGCCCGCCACAGGTACACCAGCGCGGGAGACTTTGCCCATCGCCGCCGGAAGCTGACGGTTTTTCGCCAGCGCGTAAAGCATACGGCCACAGCTGTACATGCCGCTGTTACAGCCCGACAGCGCTGCGGTCAGGACGACGAAGTTGATAATCCCTGCTGCTGCGGTGATCCCAATCTTGGCGAAGGTCAGCACGAACGGGCTGCCAGTGGTGCCAATTTGGTTCCACGGGAAGATAGTGACGATAACGAAAATCGCACCCACGTAGAAAATCAGGATACGCCACAGGACTTTGCCCACCGCACTACGCAGCGTGACCTGCGGGTTTTTCGCTTCACCGGCAGTGATACCGATAAGCTCCACGCCCTGATAGGACGCCACCACGATACAGAGCGCCGTCAGGAAGCCCTTCCAGCCGCCGGCAAAGAAGCCGCCGTGCTCGGTCAGGTTGCCAAAGCCAATCGACTGTCCACCGTTGCCGAAGCCAAAGAAGATCACGCCCAGACCGACCACAATCATCACGATAATGGTGGTGACTTTGATCATCGCGAACCAGAACTCAATTTCACCGTACAAACGCACGGCGGCCAGGTTTGCGAGCGCCACCAGCCCCACGGCGATCAGTGCGGGTATCCATTGCACCATGTCCGGGAACCAAAACTGGACGTAGACTCCTATCGCGGTGATCTCCGATATCCCCACCGCCATCCACATAAACCAGTAAGACCAGGCCGTGAGATAGCCAAAGAACGGGCTCATGTATTTGTGCGCGTAAACGGCGAATGAACCGGCGACCGGCTCAAGGAACAGCATTTCGCCCATCGAGCGCATGATGAAGAAGACGAACAATCCGGCGACGATATACGCCAGCAGTACGGACGGACCTGCCCATTTAAGCGTGCTTGCGGAGCCCATAAACAGGCCAACGCCGATAGTGCCGCCTAGCGCTATCAATTCAATGTGACGAGCTTCCAGCCCACGCTGAAGCTCAGGTTTTTTCTCTGCCATAAATCCTCGGTTGTGTTTGCTGTTGCCCGGCTTTTGCCGGTTATTATTTTTGGGGTACTGAAATACGGGGAGGAATGGTTTCTTAAATCCTGCCAAATGGCAAACGAAGCATTAAAAAAATGAACGTATTGCACAGAAATGCAGCAGTTTTGCAGGCGAGTTGCAGCGCGAATAGCATATCGCGCTACATTTTGATTACATTTTGCCGGTGTAATGCCAGGCCAGATAGCGCAGCAGTTTGATCTGTCGTTTGATGCGACTTGGCTGAGAAAGGAGGCGATACAACCACTCCAGCCCCAAGTTCTGCCATACCTTTGGCGCACGTTTCACATGGCCGGTAAAGACGTCATACGTGCCGCCAACGCCCATAAATAGCGCATTCGGGCAAACCAGACGGCAGTCGCGCATCAAGATTTCCTGGCGCGGTGAGCCCATCGCCACGGTCACGATTTTCGCCCCACTGTCGCGAATGCGTTCAAACAGCGCCTGACGTTCTTCGGGTTTGAAATACCCGTCCTGGCTGCCCACGATGTTAACATTCCACTGCGCACGCAGCTTCTGCTCCGTCTGCGCCAGCACATCAGGTTTGCCGCCAATCAGGAACACCGGCGTGCCGTCCTGCCCTGCCCGCGCCATCAGCTCTTCCCACAGATCAGCCCCCGCGACGCGCGAAACCTGCGCCTGCGGGAACTTCTTGCGGATCGAACGGACCACGCTGATACCGTCGGCGTATTTAAACTCGGCGGCTTCAATCAGGCTTTTCACTTCGGCGTTATCTTCAACGGCCAGCATTTTTTCGGCATTAATCGCCACCAGCGTGCCGGATTTGATCTGCCCATCAGCGCAGAGATAATCCAGCGCGTGCTGCATATCACGCCAGCCAATGAGTTTCAGTCCGCGCAGGGAGTACACTGGCGCAGAGGTATTATCAGTCATGATTATCCTTACTCAGACTTGGGAAAGCGTACGGGTAGTCCGCGCCAGTCGGCGGTGAACCAGGCCCGCGCTGTCAAACAGCCAATACAACAGTTTCGCCAGCAACAGGCAGATACCAAATATCACCATGAAAAACACCACGCGCGAGACAAACGAGTCCAGCCCCTCACGCGCCAGCACGATCATATTGAAAATGGCACCAAAACAGAAACTGTGCAAAATCGCGGCTTTATAGCGGTTGGTCTCTTCGTTTCCACGCACATACAGCCAATCGAACCATTTGATGATAAGCCCTACAGCCACGGCGCCAGGCAGGATAAACCATACGCCGCCCATCACCACCAGCGAGCCAATCAGCGTCGGGGAGATTGCCAGCCCGGAGTGGTTATTCAGCACTTCCCAGGTGAAGTAGTTCGCCGTGTTCAACACCACGCCTGGCCGGTCTGGCCACAGCCAGGTCGGAATAAAGACGTAGAAATCTCGCACGATAGGGGCCAGACCCTGGAAGTCGATTTTGTCGTAGTTTTGCAGGAGCAGCGCCAGGTTTTCCCACGGAGAGAAGGTGTCGCGGGTGAGGTACAGGAAGGTATAAAACGCCTCGTCACCACTCACGTCCATGCCATAGCGCTTGAGCGCCAGCCAGAACATGCCGACGATGCCAAACACCCCCGCTGCCACCAGCATCCACAGCGAAATCCAGCCGCGGATAATGCCGATAAACAGGAAGATCGCGAAGGCAATGATGATATTCGCACGTGTCCCGCCTACAATCATGTAGGTCAGCAGACCGAACGCCACCGTGCTCACCAGGAAGAACAACCACGCCTTGCTGTCCTGGCGCAGGAAATAGACCACCAGCATCGCCGGGATGAAGAAATAGAAGAAACGCTTAAGTGCCACGCCCGACACTTCGGCAGAAAATATCTGGCTGTACGAATGCAGCTTGAACAGCAAAAAGCCGTTATGCATGAAGAAAATACCGACGCTGACCAGGGCGATAATCATCAGCATCACCCAGGTCAGGTGCGTTTCCACCCTGTTCATGGTGAACAGCGGGCGACGCGGCGCGTGGTTCACCGGACGTAAACGGGTTTTATAGGTCACATAGTAAACAGCGTAAAAACAGGTAGCAGACAGCAGCGCCTGCATCAGTATTTCCGGCGGTGCGACGCTGACGTCAAAGCGGAAGACCAGAATGCTGGTCAACGGGAAGCCGAAGAAGAAGGTCAGCAGGAACAGCAGCGAAAAGAAGACGTTGAAGTTAAAGCGCACGCGACGGAACTCAAACCAGGTGAGCGTGGCGATAAACAGCGATGCCAAAAGCCAAATCACTAACAAGCCGCTAAATTGCAACTGGCTCATGCTTTGTCTCCTGCAGCAATCCGCAGCGCCTGATGCCACGGCGTGAGGAAGTTTGGGCTGAAAAAGTCGATGGCATTCTTATCCACCAACGCCAGCTGACGCTGTGCTTCACGTACCACGTTTTCATTCAAATCATCCGTGGTGAACAACACCGGAATATGCTGCTCCGCCATATCCTGCCAGAACGGATTTTCGCGGTTCAGCACACACGGCACCCCGGCCTGAATCAACAGACACAATGTGCCAATCCCCTGCTGACGCGCAAAAATGAAGTATCCGAGATCGCATTTTCGCAGCAGCGCCAGATAATCATCAAACTCCAGCTTGTTGCTGAGAATTTGCAGATTGTCCGGGCTAAACAGCGCCAGACCGCTCTGTCGCACCTCTGAAATGTACGCGTCATTATTTGCAGGATAGCCCATCGGCACGATCACGTTCACCGTATCACCAAACTGCTGATGAACGGCTTTAAGCGCCGCGATGTGTTCGTTACTGCGATCGCCTGAGTTACCCACCAGAATGGTCAGCTTGCCTTCGCGCTGGGCATCGTTCGCCATATTGTTCAGCGCCGCGTCCATGCGGGTCGGGAAATAGAGTAACTCACCGCGCACGTCTGGATGTTGCTTCGCAAAATAATTCAGATCGCCACGGGTCGCAAATACGCAGCCGACGCGTCCCTGAGCCATCCGGCGCAGAGGATAGAACAGGCGGAATTTCCAGCCGCGCGACACTTCATACAGATCCGCGCCCCAAATATGCCAGTTAAACTGCGAAGGCTTGATGCCGCCCTTCAGCAGCGCCAGCCACAGCCCGGTATTAAACTGGCCGTGGAAGAAGAAACGCTGCTCGCGGTTGGCTTTGGCCTTCGCGATCACCGCGTTTGCCAGCGCGGATTTATCCGGCCAAAAGCTAATCGACAGTGCAGGACAGGCGGCACTCAGCCCATTATCCTGGCCCGCGACCATAAACTCGCGCGCGTCGGCGCTGCCGGCCGCCAGCGAGTCATTAAAAAACTGTAATACCGTGCGGTTGTGATGCGGGATATCCGAACCCAACACGTGAATCAGTGCAGTCATGCGCGTCTACGCCAAAGTAAAAATACGCCGCAACAGGCAGCAAAATAGACAATATAGGTGGCCATATAGGCCTGAGCCGCGCCCAGCGCGCCGTGCGTCGGGATCAGCCAGTGAGAGAAGCCCGTCAGCAGTGTGAACTGGCTGATCTCCGCCAGGATATAGAGTCGCAGGGAGGCTTTGGCAATCACCAGATAGCCGAAAACGTAAGCCCCCACTTTCAGTACATCACCCACCAGCTGCCAGGCGAACAAATCGCGCATTGCGGTAAATTTCGCAGAGAACAGCAGCCAGATAGCGACGTCACGCAGCAGCCAGACGGTTAAACTCGCGGCGGCCACGGCAGGCAGCACGAAGCGCAGGGAGCGGCCAATTTCGCGGGTGATGTCTTGACGAGAGGTCAGGCGCGACAGCGTCGGCAGCAGGTAGACGCTAAACGAGGCGGTGATGAACTGGAGATAAGCGTCAGAAATACTGCTCACTCCCTGCCATATTCCCACTTCATCCCAGCTGTAATGCGCCGCCAGCAGGTTTCGCATCATCACATAGGCCACGGGAAGCGTGACGGAGGTAACCAGCGCCATCAGGGTGAATTTCCCCAACTGCCCGGCCAGCATTTTGTCCCACTGCGGCTTGAGGTAGCTCAGCGGAATGGTGCGCCTGCGCATCAGCATGAAGGCGGCAGGAATGACCACCAGCGCCGGAACCAGCGCCAGGCCCAGCAGCGCGCCTTCATAGCCGCCGAGACGATAGCAGACGTAATAGGCGATGACGCCGATTAGGCTTCCCAGAATCAGCGCCAGCGCGTTCCCGGCGGCGTCGCGGAAGCCTTTCATCAGCGCTAACAGCAGGTTAGCCCAGGCGATCCCCATCTGCACCAGCGCGACGAGTCGCACCAACCCCTGATAATGGGTATTGCCGAAAAGCCCCTGACTGATAGGTGCCGCAGCCAGCAAAAAGACGATTGCCAGCAGCGTTGAAAATCCGAGCACCATCGCAGAAGAGGTGCCGACCACTCTGCGCAGCGCCGCCGCATTGTCGTGATGCTGCGCCACGTATTTGGTGACACCGTTGAAGATCCCGGCCCCGGCGAGGACGCCGAGCACGGTCACAAGCTGGCGGAAGTTACCTGCCTGCCCGACCCCGGACGGGCCAAAGGAGACCGCCAGCAGTTTAACCACCAGCAGCCCTGCGCCAATCTTGACGAGTGTGGACGCGGCGGTCCACACCGATGCTTTCGCCAGAGACATATCAGCGGAAGTAGCTCAGAAGGGTATTAATCACCGTGCGCTGATTGACCGGAGCGAGGTTATAGAACAGCGGCAGACGAAGCAAACGCTCACTTTCTTTGGTGGTGTAGCGATCTTCACCGACGAACTGACCGAAGGCTTCACCCGCCGGACTGGAGTGCAGCGGGATGTAATGGAACACCGCCATGATCTCCGCCTCTTTCAGGTAGGCGATCAGGTTGCTGCGGTCATCGTTGTCGCGCAGTTTGATGTAAAACATGTGCGCGTTGTGAACGCAGTCCGCCGGGATGGTCGGCAGCTCGATGCGCCCTTTCTGCGCCAGCGGCGCGAGGGCATCGTAATAGGTTTGCCACAGGGACAGACGCTGCTGGTTGATGCGCTCGGCAGCTTCAAGCTGCGCCCAGAGATAGGCGGCCTGCAAATCAGCCATCAGATAGCTGGACCCGATATCGCGCCAGGTGTATTTATCGACCTGCCCGCGGAAGAACTGGCTGCGGTTGGTGCCTTTCTCGCGGATCACTTCGGCGCGTTCCACCAGCGCACGGTCGTTGATCAGCGTCGCGCCACCTTCACCGCCCGCGGTGTAATTCTTAGTTTCGTGGAAGCTAAAGCAGCCAATATGGCCGATCGTGCCCAGCGCGCGGCCTTTGTAGGTGGACATCACGCCCTGCGCGGCATCTTCCACCACGAACAGGTTGTGCTTTTTGGCGATGGTCATGATGGTGTCCATCTCGCACGCCACACCCGCGTAATGAACCGGCACAATCGCTCGCGTGTTGTCGGTGATCGCTGCTTCAATCAGGGTTTCGTCGATGTTCATCGTATCCGGGCGAACATCAACAAAGATAATTTTCGCGCCACGCAGAACGAAGGCATTCGCCGTTGAGACGAAGGTGTAGCTCGGCATGATCACTTCATCACCCGGCTTGATGTCCAGCAGCAGCGCGGCCATCTCCAGCGAGGCGGTGCAGGACGGCGTAAGCAACACTTTGGCGCTGTGAAAACGCTGCTCCATCCACTGCTGACAGCGACGGGTAAAACCACCATCACCGCAAAGCTTGCCGCTGCTCATGGCAGATTGCATGTAATCAAGTTCGGTGCCCACAACGGGAGGCGCGTTAAATGGAATCATTTTGTCACCTGTATAGCCAGTAAGCAGTCGCATCAATGGTGCCACCGCTAGCAATGTAACGTTTAAGCGCGGCGGTGTTACCCAGTTGGGTCGCCACCCGCAAAGTTGATAGCTGACGCTGCTCGGCCCAATGAAGCGCCGCCTGCATCAGTTTTTCGCCCATTCCGCGTCCGGCGAGCAGGCCGATACGCGCTTCGTCCTCACTCAGCTGGCGCAGAGAGACAAATGCCTCAATCTCGCCGCTGTTGGCGCGAAACACCAGGCACTCATGGTCGAAGGTGCCTTTGACAGCATTTTCAATCCACTGGGCGTAAAACCGACCGCTGTCATCGGGTGCATACCAGGGTGCACGAAAGCGGCTCTGCGCAAAAGCCAGCGCAGCCATCTGGCGCAGCGCGGGGATGTCGTGTTCCGTTGCCCGCTCAGCGTCTGTCCGGAGGTGGTGCGCAACGGCGAGGGTCAGATTGACTTCGCCTTCAACCAGCTGAAAACCTAGTTTTTGCAAAGCATCCAGCCAGTCAGCACGTCCCGCCGGGATTTTAGCCTGCACCCGCCGCCACGGCGTGAAATCCGCCGTCGTCAGTACCGGAGCATCGTCGCGAAAGCGCACCACCGCCGAAGGGAGGGCAAAAAATTGGCTCTCCCAGGTAAGCGGTTCCAGTACGCCTCGCAGCTCAGTCAACGCCACACCCCTTTGGTATCAACAACATACTTCTGCTGCACCGCGTCACCGCTGATGTCTTTGAACTCTTTGTGGTCCACCAGCAGCACCAGCACGTCGGCGGATTTCAGGGCGTCATCCAAAGAAGCGAGCTGACAATGCCCAGCCAGTTTCTTCGGCAGGGTATGAATATTTGGTTCAACGACAAGGGTTTCGCCGGTGTGCCAGGTGGCGATCATCTCGGCGATACCCATTGCTGGGCTTTCGCGCAGATCGTCGATGTTCGGTTTAAACGCCAGACCAAAGCAGGCAATTTTGACTTCGCTGGCGCGCTTGCCGCTCTCGGTCAGGCAATCTGCCACGGTCGCTTTCACCTGATTCATGACCCAATGCGGCTTGCCGTCGTTTACTTCGCGGGCCGTGCGGATCAGGCGCGCCTGATCGGGGTTTTGCGCTACGATAAACCACGGGTCTACGGCGATGCAGTGGCCGCCAACGCCTGGGCCAGGCTGGAGAATATTGACGCGCGGATGGCGGTTCGCCAGGCGAATCAGTTCCCAGACGTTAATCCCCTGGTCGGCGCAAATCAGTGACAGTTCGTTAGCAAAAGCGATGTTCACATCGCGGAAACTGTTTTCGGTCAGTTTACACATCTCCGCCGTGCGCGAGTTAGTGACCACACACTCGCCTTCAAGGAAGATGTTGTAGAGTTCGCTGGCGCGTGCAGAACAGACGGGGGTCATCCCGCCAATCACACGGTCGTTTTTAATCAGCTCTACCATCACCTGGCCCGGCAGCACGCGTTCTGGACAGTAGGCGATATTGATATCTGCCTGTTCGCCGGCCTGCTGCGGGAAGGTTAAATCTGGACGGGCTTCAGCCAGCCACTGCGCCATCTGCTCGGTCGCACCAACCGGAGAGGTGGATTCCAGAATCACCAGAGCGCCTTTCTTCAGCACCGGAGCAATGGATTTGGCGGCGGCTTCGACATACACCATGTCAGGCTCGTGCTCGCCTTTAAATGGCGTCGGCACGGCAATCAGATACGCATCGGCTTCGACGGGCGTGGTGCTGGCCTTCAGAAAACCGCCTTCGACGGCGGTTTTGACCACTTTATCGAGATCTGGCTCCACGATATGAATTTCACCCCGGTTAATGGTCTCAACCGCGTGCTGGTTGATATCCACCCCGATAACCTGCTTTTGACGTGAAGCAAAGGCGGCCGCAGTCGGCAGTCCAATGTAGCCAAGACCAATGACAGAGATGGTAGAAAAACTCATAGCGTTACCCGATTATGTTTAAGTGCATGCAAAATTCGGCTACAGGCCTGCCCGTCACCATAAGGATTATGGGCGTGACTCATGGCCAGATACTCTTTTTCATCGTGCAGCAGGCGTGTGACTTCTGCCACGAGACGTTTGGTTTCGGTTCCGACCAGACGCACCGTTCCGGCCTTAATCGCCTCTGGACGTTCCGTCGTTTCACGCATCACCAGCACGGGTTTACCCAGTGAGGGTGCCTCTTCCTGAATACCGCCAGAATCCGTCAGGATCAGCCAGGCGTGGTTCATCAGCCAGACGAAAGGCAGGTAATCCTGCGGTTCAATCAGGATCACGTTTTCAATGTGGCCCAATATGCGATTGACCGGCTCGCTGACATTCGGATTAAGGTGGACCGGATAAACAATCTGTACATCAGGATTTTGCGCGGCAATTTCCGCCAGCGCATGGCAGATTTGCTCAAAACCACGGCCAAAGCTCTCGCGGCGGTGGCCCGTCACCAGAATCATCTTTTTGCCCGTGCTGAGGAAGGGGTAACGTTCCGCCAGCTCTTCGCGCAGCGTGTCGCTGGCCATCACGCGATCGCGCACCCATATCAGCGCGTCAATCACCGTATTGCCGGTGACGAAAATTTTGTCGTCGCGAATGTTTTCGCGCAACAGGTTCTGGCGGGAGTTTTCGGTTGGCGCAAAATGGTACATCGCCAGATGCCCGGTGAGTGTCCGGTTGGCTTCTTCAGGCCAGGGAGAATAAAGATCGCCAGTACGCAAACCCGCTTCGACGTGCCCAACCGGAATACGTTGGTAGAATGCGGCCAGACTGGTGGCAATGGTGGTCGTGGTATCGCCGTGAACCAGAACGACGTCTGGTTTAAAAGATTCCAGAATAGGTTTTAGCCCTTCCAGAATGCGGCAGGTAATTTCGGTCAATCCCTGTCCCGGTTTCATAATATTAAGATCGTAATCCGGAACAATGGAAAAGAGATTTAAAACCTGATCAAGCATCTCCCGATGCTGCGCGGTCACGCAAACTTTCGCCTCAAACCAGGGGTCATTTGCCAGCGCATGGACCAGCGGCGCCATCTTAATGGCCTCCGGCCTTGTGCCAAATACGGTAAGTACTTTCACATCGATTCTCTTCGATTAAGTGATGAAGGCCGGAGCCTTCATCTTAGAAGGCGTTCTTAATTTGTGCGACGACGCGTTAACGCCACGCCTGCGCCAATTAGTGCGCCCACAATCCCCCACATAATCATCAGGAATGCACGACGCGGACTATCGCGTTTTACAGGTTCTTCAGGCGTTCGCAAATAACGATAGGTCTGAAAACGCGGGTCCAGTGTTGGACCAACATTCAGGGTATTAAGCATGGCGCGGTTTTGGTCATAGTCGAGATCAAAATCAGGGCCCACTGCCTGCAGGTTTTCGAGACGCGCCTGCAGCATCGGACGGCCCAGCAGGAACATTTCGGAATCCGGCAGCTCATCGGCCGGTACGTCCGTTTCACTGCGTGAAATATTGCGCTGCTCGGCGATTTTCAGGGCTTGTTCAATGTTGTGGACGCGGCGGGAGAAAATCGCTTTGGCCACCTCTTCCTGACGTTTGACCTGCGCCTTCATTTGAATAGTACGCGCAGCCCATGCACCTTTCAGCTCATCATTCAGATGGCTCGCGGCGCGCTGGCTGGCGAAAGCAACATACTGGCGAAGCAGATTGTTGGCGTCCGGTGCAGTTTCAGCAATCAGCTTGACGTTATCATTAAGATTGCGCAGCACATCGCCGGGTGTGAACTGGATATTGTTGATCAGATCGTCGAGCAGAGCGGCGTCGACCTTGCTATTTCCAACCATACGCTGCTTGTAGTAATCCGTCTGAGACCAAAAGTCACGGCGCGTATCCCAGGAAGCCAGCTGCATGATGAACTCTTTGTAAGACTCATCCATCACCGAAGGCTGATCCGAAGAAGCCAGGTTGGCCTTAATATCGAGATTGCGCAGGAATTGCTGCTGTGAATAAAAACCACCCAGCATATTCACCGTTGGTCGATCGGTAATCGCTGTCGCACTCCACTCTTGTTTCGCAAAAAAGGTATACGCCAGCGCTAACAGCGCGAACCCCAGTGCGACGCCTGCAATCCAAAGCTTGCCCGCCCATAAAACACGAAACAAACCACGAATATCCAGTTCATTCTCAGTTACCACTGATTTCGCTCCCGCCAACGGTTGAGTCATCACAATCCCGGTTTTACTTAGTTAATGTTGGATTTTTACCACTGCTTCTACGCATCCGGCGTTTTATACGTTTGATGAAGCGCGCGACTTTCCATGCGCGTTTAATGCAATAGCCGTACATGAAGAATGCTAGCAAGAATAATACCAACATGACCCATTCAGGAATGAAATGTGCATATTCCGCTGCTACACCAATACCCGCCAACAGCGCAGCGGCGAGGGTAATCAGTACGAATGCCTGACGTGACGTAAAGCCGGCGCGCATGATCAGATGATGAATGTGCTGACGGTCAGGAGAGAAAGGACTCATGCCTTTGCGCAGACGACGGTACATGATCGCCACCATATCCATCAGCGGAATGGCAATAATCCACAGCGCGGTCACGGGGCTAATAGGATGTGTTTTACCCTGAGTCGTTTCCAGCAGCACCCAGATAACCGTGAAACCAATCAGCGTACTGCCCGCATCGCCCATGAAGACTTTATAGCGGCGTCCCAGCACCCCGAGGTTCAGGAGAATATAAGGCAGGATCGCGGCAATCATCGCGAAACACCACATGGACAGGCTGTACTGCCCGTCGAACCACAAAATGATACCGATTGCGGCAAATGAAACCGACGAGAGGCCGCCCAGCAGGCCATCAATACCATCGACCATATTGAAAGCATTAATTGCGGCCCAAACGGCAAACAGCGTTAGGAAGAATCCGAATGGACCGAGAACCATCTCCCAGGTGCCAAAAATATAGCCCAGACTGCTCAGATACAGCTTACCGACCACCATCATAATGATGCCAATCGCGGCCTGAACCGAAGCGCGGAATTTTACACTGATATCAAATCGGTCATCGAGAGCGCCCACCAGCACCAATACCCCAGCACAGGCCAGGTAAAGCGCAGCGTGCGGGATATAATAATCTGCAATGCCAAAGGTGAAGCAAATACCCGCGTAAACAGAGATCCCCCCGACCAACGGGATCAAGCCTTGATGTCGTTTACGATAATTGGGTTTATCCACTAACCCGATTCTTTTTGCCACTTTGCGCGCAATGAACAAAAAACAGGTTGTGAATAAAAAAATACTGATTAGCTCAGTAACCGCAGTGAGTAGATTCACAATGCATGCTCTCAACAAAAGTTAGTCCTGGAAGTATAACTACGAAGCCCTGGCTCCCGAAGGAATAAAGCTGGCCTCTCACAACTCCCTTTGTATGTTTTTCAATCAATTAATTTTTGACGTTAGAAACAATCTAATTGTCGCACTGGTCGGTCAAAAATGGGAGTCTGCGGTTATAGCCTATAGCCCAAAAAAAGAAAACGCCACGTAAAAACGTGGCGTCGGCTGGGTTTATTTATATTACGAGCGTTTCATCATGTCGAAGAAATCGTCGTTTGTCTTAGTCATTGCCAGCTTATTGATGAGGAATTCCATTGCGTCGATTTCGCCCATTGGGTGAATGATCTTGCGCAGAATCCACATTTTCTGCAGCTCTTCCTGAGTGGTGAGCAGCTCTTCTTTACGCGTACCAGAACGGTTGTAGTCAATCGCCGGGAAGACACGCTTCTCTGCGATTTTACGAGAGAGGTGCAGTTCCATGTTGCCTGTACCTTTAAACTCTTCGTAAATAACTTCATCCATTTTGGAGCCGGTATCAATCAGCGCAGTCGCGATGATGGTCAGGCTTCCGCCCTCTTCCACGTTACGCGCAGCACCGAAGAAACGCTTCGGACGATGCAGGGCGTTGGCATCAACACCACCGGTCAACACTTTACCGGAAGCCGGGACAACGGTGTTGTACGCACGCGCCAGACGAGTGATGGAGTCGAGCAGGATGATAACGTCTTTCTTGTGTTCAACCAGACGCTTCGCTTTCTCGATAACCATTTCAGCAACCTGAACGTGGCGTGATGCGGGTTCATCAAAGGTAGAAGCAACCACTTCACCTTTAACCAGACGCTGCATCTCGGTCACTTCTTCTGGACGCTCATCGATCAGCAGAACCATCAGTACGCAGTCTGGGTGGTTGTAAGCAATGCTCTGTGCGATGTTCTGCAGCAGCATTGTTTTACCCGCTTTCGGCGGTGCCACGATCAGACCACGCTGGCCACGACCAATTGGAGAAGCCAGATCCAGAACGCGAGCGGTGAGGTCTTCGGTAGAACCGTTACCACGCTCCATGCGCAGACGCGAGTTAGCGTGCAGCGGCGTTAAGTTTTCGAACAGGATCTTGTTGCGCGCATTTTCAGGTTTGTCGTAGTTAACTTCGTTAACTTTCAACAGCGCGAAGTAGCGTTCACCCTCTTTCGGAGGACGAATCTTACCTGAAATGGTATCACCTGTACGGAGGTTGAAACGGCGGATTTGGCTAGGGGAAACGTAGATGTCATCAGGACCGGCGAGGTAGGAGCTGTCTGCAGAGCGGAGGAAACCAAATCCGTCTTGCAATATCTCCAGTACACCGTCGCCAAAGATATCTTCGCCACTCTTTGCGTGCTGCTTCAGGATGGCAAAAATGATGTCCTGCTTGCGCATACGAGCCTGGTTTTCCAGCCCCATATTTTCGCCGAGAGTAATCAGCTCAGAAACCGGCGTATTCTTTAATTCGGTAAGATTCATAATGGTGTGGGTTCTTAAACTCGGGGTGAAACTCGAACTTAATGTTGTGAATGGTATGGCAGGGTCATCCATGCCTGTTAGCGGCCATCAACTCATGTCTGTTCGCTGTCTGGTCAAAGAGAAAGCACAGAACTGAAACGACAAGACGGATTGAGTGACAAGCCCGGAATCTATCAGCTTCTCGCATCTTTCATGTATCAATGGGAAGCATCGGGTAAATCTAGAACGACAAGGTATGTTTAAATCGAAGTCATAGGTAACTTAGCACGACTAAAGCCGGGCGTCCAGAGATCCACAGAATTTCGGAATCCAGACGCCGGCCGAGAAACCTTACGCCAGATTAGCGTCCAGGAACTCTTTCAGCTGACCTTTGGACAGTGCGCCCACTTTGGTTGCAGCCACTTCGCCATTTTTGAACAGCAGCAGCGTAGGGATACCACGGATGCCGTATTTCGGCGCGGTGCCGGGGTTCTGGTCGATGTTCAGCTTGGCAATTGTCAGTTTGCCCTGATATTCGTCAGCGATTTCATCCAGAATCGGAGCGATCATTTTGCAAGGACCACACCATTCAGCCCAGAAATCGACGAGGGTCAGCCCGTCAGCTTTAAGTACGTCCGTGTCAAAACTGTCGTCAGTCAGGTGAATAATTTTATCGCTCATATATAACTCCACAGGAATAAGCCTGGCGCGTTGATGTAGCATCCATCAACGACGTGTTGATGGAGCATTAACCAACTAAAGGTTGACTTTATTTCACCGGATACGCTTTCGTAAAGCAATAGTAAGCTGATATTCTACCACACTATGAGCAAAACACATTTAACAGAACAGAAGTTTTCCGACTTCGCCCTGCACCCAAAAGTCATCGAAGCCCTTGAAAGCAAAGGGTTTCATAACTGTACGCCCATTCAGGCTCTCTCCCTCCCGCTCACGCTGGCAGGTCGCGATGTTGCAGGGCAGGCGCAAACCGGTACTGGCAAAACGATGGCGTTTTTAACGTCAACGTTCCATTATTTACTTTCTCATCCAGCAATTGCTGACCGAAAAGTTAACCAACCGCGTGCGCTGATCATGGCTCCAACGCGAGAACTTGCGGTGCAGATCCACGCTGACGCAGAACCTCTGGCTCAGACCACTGGCTTGAAGCTGGGTCTGGCTTATGGCGGTGACGGCTATGATAAACAGCTGAAAGTGCTGGAAAGCGGCGTTGATATTCTTATCGGCACCACGGGCCGCCTGATTGATTACGCTAAACAAAACCACATTAACCTCGGTGCTATCCAGGTTGTGGTACTCGATGAAGCAGATCGCATGTACGATTTGGGCTTCATCAAAGACATCCGCTGGTTGTTCCGTCGCATGCCACCTACTCCGCAGCGCCTGAATATGCTGTTCTCCGCGACTCTCTCTTACCGCGTTCGTGAACTGGCGTTCGAGCAAATGAACAACGCCGAATATGTGGAAGTCGAGCCGGAGCAAAAAACAGGTCATCGTATTAAAGAAGAGCTTTTCTATCCTTCCAACGAAGAGAAAATGCGCCTGCTGCAAACGCTGATCGAAGAAGAGTGGCCAGATCGCGCCATTATCTTTGCGAACACTAAGCATCGCTGCGAAGACATCTGGGGCCATCTTGCCGCAGACGGACATCGCGTCGGCCTGCTGACGGGTGATGTGGCACAGAAAAAACGTCTGCGCATCCTTGAAGAATTTACCCGTGGCGATCTGGATATCCTGGTTGCAACCGACGTTGCTGCTCGTGGCCTGCACATTCCAGCCGTGACTCACGTCTTTAACTACGATCTTCCTGACGATTGTGAAGATTACGTTCACCGCATCGGTCGTACCGGTCGCGCGGGTGCCAGCGGCCACTCTATCAGCCTTGCCTGTGAAGAGTATGCCCTGAATCTGCCTGCCATTGAGACTTACATCGGCCACTCTATTCCGCAGAGTAAATACAATCCGGAAGCGCTGATGAGTGATCTGCCACCGGCGAAGCGCCTGACTCGCGCCCGCTCCGGCAATGGCCCACGTCGCACCGGCGGAGCACCACGTAACCGCCGTCGTTCAGGTTAATTACTATGCTCAGTTCCACCTCGCTTTATGCAGCTATTGATTTAGGTTCGAATAGTTTTCATATGCTGGTTGTACGCGAGGTGGCGGGGAGCATTCAGACCCTGACGCGCATCAAGCGCAAGGTCCGTCTCGCGGCGGGCCTGAGCAGCGATAATTATCTCTCTCCTGAAGCGATGGAACGCGGTTGGCAATGCCTGCGTCTCTTCGCAGAACGCCTTCAGGATATCCCGCACAATCAAATTCGTGTTGTCGCCACCGCAACGCTGCGACTGGCAGTGAACTCCGTCGATTTTATCGCGAAAGCGCAAGAAATCCTCGGCTGTCCGGTGCAGGTGATCAGCGGTGAAGAAGAAGCACGTTTGATTTACCAGGGCGTTGCCCACACCACGGGCGGCGACGATCGTCGTCTGGTGGTCGATATTGGCGGTGCCAGCACCGAACTGGTGACTGGAACCGGTTCGCAGGCGACCTCTTTATTCAGTCTGTCGATGGGCTGTGTCACCTGGCTTGAGCGCTATTTTACCGATCGCAATCTTGCACAGGAAAACTTCGACGAGGCCGAAAAAGCCGCGCGAGAAGTTTTACGTCCCGTCATGGACGAGCTGCGCTATCACGGCTGGAAAGTGTGTGTTGGTGCGTCGGGAACGGTTCAGGCTCTGCAAGAAATTATGATGGCGCAGGGCATGGATGAGCGGATCACGCTCGCCAAACTTCAGCAGCTTAAACAGCGCGCCATTCAATGTGGTCGCCTGGAAGAGCTGGAAATCGAAGGGCTGACGCTGGAACGTGCACTGGTATTCCCAAGTGGTCTGGCGATCCTAATCGCGATTTTCACCGAATTAAACATTCATTGTATGACGCTGGCAGGCGGTGCGCTGCGCGAAGGATTGGTTTACGGCATGTTGCATCTTGCCGTGGAGCAGGATATTCGTAGCCGAACGCTACGCAACGTTCAGCGTCGTTTTATCGTCGATACAGAGCAGGCTCAGCGCGTGGCCCAACTGGCCTCAAGTTTTGCAGACCAGGTGTCGACAACGTGGGCGCTTGAGCCGTTGAGCCGTGATTTATTACTCAGTGCCTGTTCGCTGCATGAAATTGGCTTAAGTATCGATTTTAAGCAGGCGCCGCTCCATGCCGCGTATCTGGTACGCAATCTGGATCTGCCCGGTTTTACCCCTGCGCAGAAAAAGCTGCTGGCCACATTACTGCTCAACCAGACCAACACGGTCGATCTCTCGTCTTTGCATCAGCAAAATGCGGTCCCGCCTCGGGTTGCGGAGCATCTCTGTCGACTGCTACGACTGGCGATTCTGTTTGCCAGCCGCCGTCGCGCTGACCTGCTGCCCGCCATCGCACTGGCTGCGGAAGGTGAAAATCTGACGCTTACTCTGCCGGATAACTGGTTGGATAATCATCCACTTGGCGCTGAAATGATCGAACAGGAATGCCAGTGGCAGAGTTACGTCCACTGGGCTCTTGAAGTCAAATAGCGTCGCCGCTACTTCTCTTTGGCTTTCGCCAGCATCGCACGGATATTGGCCACGTTGGCCTGTCCTTTGTGCATCCTTTCTTCCGCAGTAATCACTTTGCGCTCTTGCTCCCAGACAAGATCGTCTTGCGGGAGTTCAAGCAGGAAACGGCTCGGTTCCGGGCGCACCAGTTCACCATACTGACGACGCTCCTTACACAGCGTAAAGATCAGCTCTTTCTGCGCGCGGGTAATGCCCACATAGGCCAGACGCCGTTCTTCATCGACGTTGTCCTCATCAATACTGCTTTGATGCGGCAATAAACCCTCTTCCATTCCCACCAGATAAACGTAGGGGAATTCAAGACCTTTGGACGCATGTAGCGTCATGAGCTGAACCTGATCCGCCTCTTCTTCGCTCTCGCCGCGTTCCATCATGTCGCGCAGAGTAAAACGAGTGACCACCTGCGTCAGGGTCATTGGTTCGTCAATCTCCGAACCTTCCAGCATTTCGGTCATCCACGTAAACAGCTGATTGACGTTTTTCATACGCATTTCAGCCGCTTTCGGGCTGGCGGAGGTTTCATACAGCCAGGATTCGTAATCAATTCCGCGAATCAAATCACGCACGGCAACAATCGGCTCGCGCTCAACCTGACGCTGTATTTCACCCAGCCACTGGGTAAAACGTGTGAGCGATTCGTAGCCGCGCCCGGTGAGCGTCTGGCTCAGGCCCATATCGAAGCTGGCAGTGAACATACTTTTATTGCGGGTCATTGCCCATTCGCCCAGCTTTTGCAGCGTCGCCGGGCCAATTTCACGCTTGGGGGTATTCACGATACGTAAAAATGCGCTGTCATCGTCCGGGTTAGTCAGGACGCGTAAGTAGGCCAGTAAATCTTTGATTTCAGGGCGTGAGAAGAACGAAGTCCCGCCGGAAATTTTGTAAGGGATGCGGTTTTGCATCAACATTTTTTCAAAGACGCGCGACTGGTGATTTCCGCGATACAGGATGGCGTAGTCTTTGTATTGTGTTTTATTGACGAAGTGATGGGCGATCAGCTCGCCCGCCACACGCTCGGCTTCATGTTCTTCATTGTTAGCGCTGAGGACTTTAAGCTCGGTGCCATAACCCAGCTCGGAGAACAGACGTTTTTCAAAGACGTGCGGGTTGTTGGCGATCAGAATGTTCGCCGCTTTCAGAATTCGCCCGGACGAACGGTAGTTCTGTTCCAGCTTGATAACCTGAAGCGCGGGAAAATCTTTGCTCAGCAGCACCAGGTTTTGCGGACGCGCACCGCGCCAGGAGTAGATCGACTGGTCGTCGTCGCCCACCACGGTAAAGCGCGCGCGCTGCCCCACCAGCAGTTTTACCAGCTCATACTGGCTGGTGTTGGTGTCCTGATATTCATCCACCAGCAGGTAGCGGATTTTATTCTGCCAGCGCTCGCGCACCTCTTCATTGCGCTGGAGAAGCAGCGTTGGCAGCAGGATCAGGTCGTCAAAATCGAGGACGTTACAGGCTTTGAGATGGTCGTCATACAGGCTGTAGCAATGGGCGAAGATCCGATCGCGCTCGCCTTTAGCGCTCGCCGCCGCCTGTGCGGGCGTCATCAGATCGTTTTTCCAGTTGGAGATCGTCGAGATCAGCTGCTGGAGAATCAGTTTGTCGTCTTCGATCCGGCCTTCGGTCAGCTCTTTGAGCAGTGCGACCTGATCGGTATCGTCAAAAAGTGAGAAATTCGATTTCATCCCCAGCGCGGCGTATTCGCGTTTGATGATATCCAGCCCCAGCGTGTGGAACGTAGAGATCATCAGGCCGCGCGCCTCTTTGCGCCCGAGCGTTTGCCCGACACGCTCCTTCATTTCGCGCGCCGCTTTATTGGTAAAGGTCACCGCCGCGATATGGCGGGCCTGATAACCGCAGCCTCGAATCAGATGGGCAATTTTATTGGTGATGACGCGCGTCTTTCCGGAGCCCGCACCCGCCAGCACCAGGCAAGGTCCGGTGACGAATTCGACGGCTTGTTGTTGTCCGGGGTTTAAACGCATAAGAAGTTCACTCAATGAAGGTCGGGAGGAGATAAAAAGGAAAAACGCGTGTGGTAGTATAGCGAGCCTAATCCATACCACTCAAGGCACGATCATGGCAAAAACAGCAGCAGCGCTGCATATTCTTGTTAAAGAAGAGAAACTGGCACTGGATCTTCTGGAGCAGATCAAAAACGGCGCAGACTTCGAGAAACTGGCGAAGAAACACTCTACCTGCCCGTCAGGCAAAAAAGGCGGTCACTTAGGTGAATTCCGTCAGGGCCAGATGGTTCCGGCATTTGATAAAGTGGTGTTCTCCTGCCCGGTGCTGGAGCCAACCGGCCCACTGCACACTCAGTTCGGTTATCACATCATTAAAGTGCTTTACCGAAATTAACAGCAAAGCCTTCTCATCGAGAAGGCTTTTTGTTTTTGCACCCTCTCCCGTGGGAGTGTGCGGTCCGGGTACATCATGAACACTTGTTCGGGGACATGGTAGACACTTACAACTAAGGCATACGAACCCGTTTATGGAGTCGCTTATGCCCTGGGATGCGAGAGATACCATGTCATTACGTACCGAGTTTGTTCTGTTCGCCTCGCAAGACGGGGCGAACATCCGTTCTCTTTGCCGTCATTTTGGCATTGCCCCTGCCACCGGCTACAAGTGGCTCGCCCGCTGGTCTGAACACGGCGCTGCCGGCCTGGCTGACCGCTCCCGCGTGCCTCATCATTCTCCGAACCGCTCATCTGACGCCATCACTGACCTGCTGCGCCTGGCGCATGCCCGTCATGAACGCTGGGGCGCGCGCAAGATTAAGCGCTGGCTCGAAGACCAGGGACACAGGATGCCCGCTTTCAGCACTGTCCATAACCTGATGGCCCGTCACGGCCTGCTGCCGGGCACGACACCGGGCATTCCGGCCACCGGCCGCTTTGAGCATGACGCCCCCAACCGCCTCTGGCAGATGGATTTTAAGGGTCACTTTCCCTTTGGGGGCGGCCGCTGCCATCCACTGACCCTGCTCGACGACCACTCCCGTTTTTCTCTCTGTCTGGCGCACTGCGACGATGAGCGGCGGGAGACCGTGCAGTCACAGCTGATAAACGTGTTCAGGCACTACGGGTTGCCGGAGCGGATGACGATGGACAACGGGGCACCGTGGGGCGACACCACCGGAGTCTGGACGGCACTGGAGTTGTGGCTGATGCGCCAGGGTATCCAGGTGGGCCACTCCCGGCCGTATCATCCACAGACGCAGGGCAAGCTGGAGCGTTTTCACCGCAGCCTGAAGGCAGAAGTTCTGCAGGGGAAGTGGTTCGCGGACAGGGGTGAGCTGCAGCGTGCCTTTGACCACTGGCGCAACGTCTATAACCTTGAACGGCCGCACACCTCGCTGGATATGGCAGTGCCCGCTTCGCGGTATCAGCCATCAGCGCGGCAGTACAACAGTCACGCTGAACCCCCGGAATACGACGAGGGCGTGATGGTCAGGAAAGTGGATATCAGCGGAAAACTGAGCCTGAGAGGGGTAACGCTGAAGGCAGGAAAAGCGTTCAGGGGTGAATATGTGGGACTGAAGGAAGGGGCTGAAGATGGCTGTTATGAGGTGTGGTGGTACAGCACGAAAGTGGGGGTGATCGACCTGAAGAAAAAGTCGATCACCATGGGTAAAGGATGTTAAATAGTGTTCACCATGTCCCCGAACACCTGTCTACCATGTCCCCGGACCGTACACCCGCAGGGAGAGGGAGCCGAATGTGTAGGCCGGATAAGGCAAAGCCGCCATCCGGCAAAAACAACTAGTACCGCACGCACACCGACTTGGTTTCGCACCAGCCGTCCAGCCAGTCCGGGCCGAAATCACGCCCGGTGCCGGACTGTTTCATGCCGCCGAACGGCAGGTTGGCGTCGATCAGCGTATGGCTATTCACCCATACGGTACCGGCCTGAAGTCGGTCCGTATACTCCAGCGCTTTACTGATATTTTGCGTCCAGACGCTGGCCGTCAGGCCGTATTCCGTATCGTTCGCCAGATGTAACGCCTCTTCACCATCAGACACGCGCACCAGATTCACCACCGGGCCAAATACCTCTTCGCGGGTCAGGCGCAGGCTGACATCCGGGTTTACCACCAGCGTAGGCGCAACGTAGTAGCCCTGATTGTCCGGGCCGCTGTTGCCGCTAATCAGCTCGGCGTTGCGGGATTGCGCTTCGTTGAGGAAGCTTTGCACTTTGTCGCAGTGGGCGCGGGAGACGAGCGGGTTGATGTGCGCCGTCGGCGACATGCCTGGCCCGACGCTCAGGGATTTCACCGCTTGCTCAAAGTGACTCACCAGAGTGTCGAACAGCGGCGCTTCGATGTAAATGCGCGAACTTGCGGCACACACCTGCCCCTGATTGAGGAAACTGCCGGTCATCAGCCCTTCCACCACACACGCCGGATCGGCATCTTTCAACACGATCGCCGGGTTTTTACCGCCCAGCTCTAGCGTCACGCCCGTTAGCGTATCGGCAGCGACGCGCGCAATCTGTTTGCCGGTCGCGGTTGACCCGGTAAAACTGACCTTGGCGATATGCGGATGCGAGGTCAATGCCGCGCCGCACACTGCGCCGCTGCCGGTGACGACGTTAAATACACCATCAGGAACGCCCGCTTCGCTTGCCAGCTCAGCCACGCGCAGCAGCGTCAGCGGCGTGGTTTCGGACGGTTTAATCACAATGGAACAGCCCGCGGCCAGCGCTGGCATCACTTTCCACATACCGATCAGCAGCGGGAAGTTCCACGGCACAATACCGGCGACCACGCCAACCGGCTCTTTACGGGTCCACGCCTGATAGCGCGCGCCCTGTGGCATCGGAATGGAGAGGTCCAGGGTTTTCCCGGCAATTTTGGTGGTCAGCCCGGCGGTGTAGCGCATCCAGTTCAGCGTGCAGCCCACTTCAAAAGCGCGAGAAATGTTAATTGATTTACCCTGCTCCAGAGTTTCGAGCTGTGCGAGTTCTTCCGTGTTCTGCTCAACCAGATCGGCAAAACGCAGCAAAATACTTTCACGCTCGGCAGGCAGTTTCCCCGCCCAGCTGCGGGAGACAAACGCACGCCAGCCGGACATTACCGCGCGATCCACATCGCTCACGCTTGCATCTGCCGTAGAGGCAATCATTTCACCCGTGGCCGGGTTGAAGATATTCAGGCGTTTTTCACTTTCAGAAGCGGACTGACGGCCCTCAATCCACAGGCCATGTTGGCGGTCTAAAAACTGCTGCACGCTCGGCAGAATGGCGGTCTGTGTCTCAGTCATGGGGTGCTCCTTCATTATTATTCGCAGGGTGTTAACGCAGTCTAAGATCGCTTTGCCAGATACGCTTTTATCTGTGTGACATTCGCTTTGCCACCTGTGACAGCCCCCGCAAATAAAGATAATTCCGCCTTATAACACTGTTATCAGCGAGTGTTCTTTCCTATAGTCAGCCCAGACCTCTGACAAAATGCAACACAAATGCAACAATGCAAAAACATTGACAGTGCAGCGAGATGAACGATGGCGTGTGCAAGCGAGCAGGAAAAATATCAACAGTGGCTGGCGCAAATTAACCAGGTGTGTGGCAGCTTTGCCGCGCGTCCGCTGGCAGGTCCGTTTCTTGGCGAACTGGAAACCAGCTACGCCAGAAGTATGAAGCTCAGCACTGTCACTGCCGCAGGCGTTAATCTGTTTCGCACTCGTCAGGAGATCAAAGGCAGCAACGACGCCTGGTTCTACACCGTATTTCAGCTCGAAGGCAATGCGACGCTGGAACAGGACGACAGGCAAACGGTGATTGAAGCGGGTGACATTACGCTTATCGATGCTTCACGCCCCTGTTCGATTTATTGGCACGATAAATCACGCCAGATTTCTCTTTTACTCCCACGCCAGATTCTGGAACAGCAGTGTCGCTTTCAGGAAGTCAGCTGTGCGCTCAAGCTGTCGCGCAACCTGCCGACGGTGCAACTGAGCTATCGGCTGTTGCAGGAGAGCATGGATAACGCCCATCTGAGCGATCTGGAAAGCGAAGCGGCGCTGGAGGCAATGGTGTGTTTACTGCGCCCTGCTTTTCAACAGCGAGAATCCGCACCGCCGCGTAAAGAACGTCAGTTCCAGAATGTGCTGACGCTGATTGATTCGCACATTCAGTCGGAAGCGTTGCGCCCGGAGTGGATCGCCACCGAGAGCGGCATGTCCGTGCGCAGCCTGTATCGCATGTTTGCCGATAAAGGCCTGGTGGTGGCGCAGTACATCAAAAACCGGCGGCTGGACCTGTGCGCGCAAGTGTTACGCGCCACGGGTGATGATGAAAAACTGGCGGGAATTGGCTACAGCTGGGGTTTTGCCGACCATAGCCATTTTTCAACGGCGTTCAAACAACGTTTTGGTGTCTCACCGGGCGAGTACCGCAAGCGCTATCGCTGATCACTTCTTCAGCCACTTCCCGTTAATCCCCTTCACATATTCCCCCAGCTGTGCGCGGGCCACCAGCTTCTGTCCGGCCATTTTCGCCACTTCATCGACCGGAAGATTATTGCTGTCTGCCAGCTTCTGATAACTTTCCGTGCGGGCTGCATTGATCTCATTGACCAACGCCAGCGTCTGCTTATCCTGGCGCAGCGGCGCAATGTAGCCGCTCAGGGTTTCGCCAACCAGCCCCTGCGCACGTGCTTCGTTTAAGGTGATCGCCTGCGCCTGCACGTTGATGACTAACACCAGCAGACCGATTGCAAGAAGTCGTTTCATGGCATCCTCAGAACAGATCGCTGCGCGATTTCAGCAGGGTTTCGACGTCTTTATCCACTTTGATGTGGATCTCATGTTCGATTTTGACGTTCATATTGATGGTGATCGGCTCTTTCGGTGCCGCCACTTCAATACGCGGCGTACAGCCCGAGAGCATTACGACCATGATCACGCCAAGCGCGCCAGTCAGATTTTTCATTGTTGTTCCTCACATTCCTTACCTGCCTGACAGCGGACATCCGGTAACGCCGCGTGTTGCTCAAGCCATGCCTGTAAATTATCCCCGTAGCGCAGGCTGCGCCACAGGGTAAAAAGATTCTCTTCGTGGGTGTAATTGAGGTTCACGGTGTTACTTTTTCCGTCTACCCGGCTGGTACCGCTGATCGCCGATTGCATAGTCAGCACACCCAGATTATCTACATTGATTTTCGTCCACGAGCGAGAAATTTCCATATAACGGAGCCAGTTAATCGCCACACCCGCCGCCATGTTGTCTTTGACGATGGCATCCGCCGTGTCTTTGTCGATACGCAAGGTCATCGGGCCGGGATTGGTCAGCCAGCCGTCTTTGATTATCCATTTTTCGTTCTCCAGCCAGAACGGCAGCGCACCGCTGACCGGGCCAGACATGGCAAACTGTTTCGGATTGACGGCGCTGATGAGCTCACTGGCGGAGATATTATTCACCCGCAGCAGGGCCGGATCGTGCTGCGGCATTCGCAACTGCTGCATGGTGATTTTTCCCCCCAACACGTCGGTGCTGACGTTGGTCAGCAGCAGCGGGTTGTGTTCGCTCCACGGATAATCGCCCTGCAGATCCGCGGTGATATTGCGCGCGGTGACCTGGTTGACCACCTCGGCGATGCGCAGCGTGACCGGGCCGCGCGTGCCCAGCGACCATGTGCCTTCGCTGAAGCGGAACGGCAGGACAAAATCGACGCCGTTGATTTGATTATCCGGCATCCAGACGCTGCCGCTTTTCAGCACGCCGTGACCGCCCGCTTCAAATCCCTGACCAGCGGCGGCAGAAAACGCCACCTGCGCGTACAGTTCGCCGTCGCGCAGGTTCATTTTCCAGTCTGGCGGCACCAGCGGCTGGAAGACCGTCAGGGACTGTTTCGGCCACCAGGCCTGACCGCGCAGACGTTCCCCGTCCCAGCGACCGTTCAGCTGCACCGGGCCAATCGCGCCAGCGTGCAGATCGCCCTTAAACTGGAAGAAGGTCGGGTCCGTGCCGTCGACGCTGAATTTCAGGGTCGACGGCGGGAGCACGCTGCCGCCGGAGAACGACGTTTGCTGCGCATCAAGCGATAACGCACCGCTGAAATGCGGATTATTTTCGCCACGCAGCCAGCGCACAGGTTGGTCTAATATCAGACGCGGTTTGCTCACCAGCATGGTGCCGTATTCCAGTTTATCGAAACCGGTCGATAATGCCGTCAGTTCAATCGCGCTGTCGCGCCACTCGCCTTTGCCAGCCACATCCCAGCGGGCATTCATTGGCGTAAAGTGACCATCGCCCCAGTAGCGCCACTGCCACAGGCCGCTGTCCGGCAGAAAGTCATTCGCCTGTCCGTCCAGATGCAGAACAAAATTGCCCATTTCGTTTTCATGTGCTTTGAGAATGGCCTGTAAACGCCCATCCACGCCCTTCTGCGACAGTTTTACTCCCGCCAGCGGCCAGCGGATTTCATCTATATTCAGGGAGTCAATGATCCGACCGCGTGAGCGCAGCAGTGCACCAGGTTCAAATGCCAGATGCGGATCGGCAAGGCTGCCGGTCAGTTGGGCCGGAAGAATGGCATATAAAATCAGATCGCCCTGCTTGGCTTCGCCCGTCAACTGGAGCGGCATAACGCTGTTATCCATGCTCAGTTTGCCCGGACCGAGGGTTAGCACGGCGTTGCCTTTACCGGCATCGCCCTGGGTCAGCACGTTCAGACGACCGGTAAAGATGGCGTTTTCCAGGCCTTGCTGCCAGTTTTCAACTTTCAGCCCCACGCGCCCGCTTAATGGCAGACCGGTGAGATCCCAGTGCCAGCGCCCGTCGCTGATCGTCAGCTGTTCGGCGGTGAGTTGCCACGGTAAATCGAGCAGCGGATCGGGGTTATCGCGGGCGCTCATCACCAGTTGACCCCGATTCTGTGCCCAGTCGAGATCGACATCCACCGGCGACGCAATTTGCGGTACGGTCAGGGTGGCCTCTGCGTGGCCTTTTACCGGCACGCCGTCCGGAATCAACGGCAGTGTGAACTCTCCCGCCAGTTGAATCGGCTGTGGATAATCCGGCAGGTGAAGTTCAAATTCGCTGATGGTCAGGCTTTGGCCGCGAAGTTTACCTCGCACTTTTACCTGTTCACCCAGGTAAGTCACTTCCTGCATTGACGGCGTTAATGATACGTTGAGTTTTCCCTGCCACTGCTGCCACGGGGAAAGTGTTAGACGATCGATATTAAGCCAGGTATTCGGCAGCATTGACTGCCATTCGGCGAGCGTTTTCGGCGCAGTGTTGGCCTGTTCCGTCTGCGGCAGTTTATTCAGGCAGGCGGTATTGAGCTCGAGCGCGCCGACGTCAAGCTTCCAGCGGCTGGGATGAGACAGCGTGGCGTTTTCCACGCGGGCGATTTCGCAGTCATCGACCAGATAACGGAGATCGGGGATCACAATCTGATTGCGGCTGAGGCGCGGGCTTTTTTCAAATGCAATGCGCGTACCGACAGGGAGCCAAATCCCGGCAAGAGTGGGGACCCACTGGGCAAGCGTCATCAGCAGCGTCAGCGGCAAGAGAATGATGAGCAGAAGTAGCGCAATTACGGCTTTGTATTTACCCCTCATGGGCAGTTAATATCCTGATTTAGCGAAAAAATAAGCCGACAGTGCCCGTCATTGTGGCATGTTTAGCCAGTCAGTTGAAGTCAACGCCAGTTTTAAGGATAGTTGCTCTAGAATTATTGATAGAACTTATTGAATTCAATAAAATTTTATAAATTGTAAGATTATTTTAATCATGCTAACGTGAATGCAAAATCACTGGAGAAAGTCTTATGAAACTCGCGGTATATAGCACAAAACAGTACGATAAAAAGTATCTGCAACATGTTAACGAGACTTACGGATTCGAACTCGAATTTTTCGACTTTCTGCTGACCGAAAGAACCGCCAAAACGGCGAACGGCTGCGAAGCGGTGTGCATTTTCGTCAACGACGACGGTAGCCGCCCGGTGCTGGAAGAGTTGAAAAAACACGGCGTAAAATACATTGCTTTGCGCTGTGCGGGCTTTAATAACGTCGATCTGGACGCAGCCAAAGAGCTGGGTCTGAAAGTGGTGCGTGTTCCGGCCTACTCCCCGGAAGCCGTTGCGGAACATGCCATCGGAATGATGATGTCCCTGAACCGACGCATTCACCGCGCATATCAGCGCACCCGTGATGCCAACTTCTCTCTCGAAGGTCTGACCGGTTTTACCATGTACGGTAAAACGGCGGGCGTGATCGGCACCGGTAAAATCGGCGTGGCGACTCTGCGCATTCTGAAAGGTTTCGGTATGCGACTGCTGGCGTTCGATCCGTACCCTAGTGCTGCTGCATTGGAGCTGGGCGTGGAGTATGTTGACCTGCCAACGCTGCTCTCGCAGTCGGACGTGATTTCCCTGCACTGCCCGTTGACGCCGGAGAACTATCACCTGCTCAACCAAGACGCCTTTGATCAGATGAAAGACGGCGTGATGATTATCAATACCAGCCGTGGCGGCCTGATCGATTCTCAGGCAGCAATTGAAGCCCTAAAAACGCAAAAAATCGGCGCGCTGGGAATGGATGTGTATGAGAACGAACGCGATCTGTTCTTTGAAGACAAGTCTAACGACGTGATTCAGGACGATGTGTTCCGCCGTCTGTCTGCCTGCCACAACGTGCTGTTTACCGGACACCAGGCGTTCCTGACTGCTGAAGCGCTGATCAGCATTTCAGAAACAACGCTGGGTAATCTTAAACAGCTGGAAAACGGCGAAGATTGTCCGAACGAAGTGGTGTAATTTTTCCCCTCACCCTAACCCTCTCCCAATGGGAGAGGGGATCGTCCGCTGATCTCCCTCAAGCACGGAGCCGGTTTTTTACGTTAAGCACGGACTCGATTTTCTCCCTCTCCCCGTGGGAGAGGGTCGGGGTGAGGGCATCAGACCGCAAAGAACTAATCGCTTAACCCACGATTCTTCAACATAGGCTCGATCAACGGATCGTGCCCTCTCCAGTCGCGATACAACGCTTCCAGATCGCTACTGTTCCCGCGCGACAGAATAGCTTCGCGGAACCGCTGTCCGTTTTCACGCGTTAAGCCGCCCTGTTCGACAAACCACTGATAGCCGTCGTCGGCCAGCATTTGCGTCCACAGATAGGCGTAATATCCGGCTGCATAACCGCCACCAAAGATGTGCGCAAAATAGCTGCTGCGATAGCGCGGCGGAACAGCGGGCAGATCCAGTCCCTCATTTTTAAGCGCTGACGATTCAAACGTATCCACGTCCGTGACCGTTTCCTGCGTGCCGATACCGTGCCAGTTCATATCCAGTAACGCCGCGCTTAAAAGCTCGGTCATGTCGTAACCCTTATTGAACTGCGTCGCGCTGAGCATTTTCTCGCGCAGCGCGTCTGGCATCGGTTCTCCGGTTTGATAATGGCGGGCATAGTTCGCAAAGACCTGCGGATGGCTGGCCCAGTGTTCGTTGATTTGCGACGGGAATTCAACAAAGTCGCGCGGCGTGTTGGTGCCGGATAATGTGGCGAAACGCTGATCGGCAAACAGGCCGTGCAGCGTGTGACCGAACTCGTGGAACAACGTAATGACATCATCCCAGGAGAGTAGCGCCGCCTGTCCGGAAGCCGGTTTCTGGTAGTTACAGACGTTGTAAATCACCGGGCGTGCAGCGAGTTCATGGGATTGTTCGACGAAATTCCCCATCCACGCCCCGCCGCCTTTGGAATCACGCGCGAAGAAATCACCGTAAAACAGCGCCATACCCTCGCCGTTCTGGTCGAAAATCTCCCAGACGCGAACATCCGGGTGATAAACAGGAATATCGAAGCGCTCGACAAAGCGAATACCGAACAACTGGCTAGCCGCCCAGAAGACGCCATCGTGCAGCGCAGTATCGAGGGCAAAATAAGGTTTGATCTGCGATTCATCCAGAGCGTATTTCTCCAGACGAACGCGCTCAGCGTAATACGCCCAATCCCAGGCCTGCACGCTGAAACGCCCCTGCTCGTCATCAATCACTTTCTGGATATCGGCCTGCTCCCGTTGCGCGCGCGCTCGCGCTGCCGGGACAATACCTCGCATAAATTTCAGTGCCGCGTCAGGCGTTTTCGCCATCTGATCGGCGGTACTCCAGCTAGCGTAGCTCTCGAACCCAAGCAACTGCGCACGACGGGCGCGTAAATTCGCCAGTCTGAGCACAATCATACGGGTATCGTTTTCATCATTCTTCTGGGTGCGAATCCAGCCTGCTTTGAACAGATTTTCACGCGTCTGACGATCGTGAAGTGCCGAAAGCGCTGGCTGCTGCGTGGTATTGAGTAATGAGATCAGCCAGCGATCCGCCTGCCCTTTATCTGCGGCAGCCTGTGCGGCGCTGGCGATTTCGTCGGCGCTCAGCCCTTCAAGCTGATGCGCATAATCGACCACCAGCCCACCCGCTTTGTCTGCCGCCAGCAGTTTCTGATTGAACTGACTGGTCAGCGATGCGGCTTCGGTATTGAGTGATTTTAATTCGGCTTTCTGCGTCTCAGTCAGTTTTGCGCCTGCCAGAATAAAGTGCTGATGGGTCTCTTCCACCAACCGGCACGACTCAGCATCCAGCGATTTCCGCCCTTCCCACACGGCCTGCACGCGCGAAAACAGCGCGTCGTTGAGCCAGATATCGTTGGCTAATCCCGCCAGTTCGGTAGAAAAAGCTTCATCCAGTTCCTGCAAATAGTCGTTGGTGTGCGCGGAGGTCATGGCGAAGAACACGCTGCTGACGCGTGAAAGCATCGCACCGCTTTTTTCCAGTGCCAAAACCGTGTTGGCAAAATCCGGCGCGGCGGAACGGGCAATAATGGCGTCAATATCTGCGCGCTTCTGGCGCATCGCTTCATCAAATGCCGGACGATAATGGCAGTCTTCGATGACATCGAATCGAGGTGCCTGATAGGGTAATACGCTTACTTCAAATAACGGATTTGAAACCGACATCGTTGACTCCTGGGCACATAATTATCTCCCCAGAGTAGGACAGCCAGCGGCGTGCTGCAATCCCCATCAGGAGCAGATTTATTGCCATCAGATATTATGTCTCTCCTGATATTAATGTTTGCATGTTTAATTTCTGAACGGTTTCATTAATTTCAAATCATAAAAAGCGTGACGAAGATCAACACGACTTGTGAGTCAGGCATTAACCTAAACGCAAATTTACCCTTCGTCTTTTAATGTCGAAATACATTCGCTCTGGAGCTATTAATGAAAACCATTCTCTTTTTTATATCGTTACTCTGCCTGACCCCTGCCATAGCCGCTGAACAGCATTTCATTAAAAGTAATAATGCCAATGGGGAAATCCTTATTCTCGATGATAATTCCGTATGGCAGGTTGCCAGCTATGACACTATCACCAGCGGCTTGTGGCTACCGGCATCAGATGTGGTCGTCACCGATGATGAAGATAAAATTGTCAGCATTGATGATGGCGAATCCGTCGATGTTCAGCGTATTCGCTAGCCTTCGGCAGGAAAGCATTCGATATTCTAATTTGATTTTTTAAACGTTCTAAATTTAATCCTTATCGTTACTGAGACAACAATGAAAAAAAATCTTTTAGCCAGTTTGGCGTTACTGCTGCTGGCAGGGTGTACCACTGGCGAAAAAATACATAATGTTCAGACGGGAATGACTAAGGCACAGGTCATCGACGTGTTAGGCACGCCTGATGGTGATGCGGTTGAAGGCAATAAAGAACAGATCCAATATAGCAATCGCCTGGCATCCGGATGGGGTTGGGATAAAGGCGACTATTACGTCACTTTTGTTGACGGAAAAGTCGTTCAGTATGGCAGCGGCCAAATTCGTAGCGCGGGAGCCCCTGTTACAGGAATCGTCGTCTTTTAGTGCCCTCTCCACGTTCATTTAGCGATACAAAAGTTGCCTTAACGACGTGCCAGATGGCGTGCTATGGTTGTACAACACAAAAAGCGTTGAGGAACAGTGAGATGATCGTATTAGTTACCGGGGCAACGGCGGGTTTTGGTGAAAGCATCACGCGTCGCTTCGTCGCCAACGGCCATAAAGTGATTGCAACAGGTCGCCGTCAGGAACGTTTGCAGGAGCTGAAGGATGAGCTTGGCGACAGCATTTTGACCGCACAACTCGACGTGCGTAATCGTGCGGCCATTGAAGAGATGCTGGCTAACCTGCCCGCAGAATGGCGTGCCATTGATTTACTGGTCAACAACGCCGGTCTGGCGCTGGGGATGGAGCCTGCGCATAAAGCCAGCGTCGAAGACTGGGAAAACATGATCGACACCAACAACAAAGGGCTGGTGTACATGACCCGCGCGGTGCTGCCGGGCATGGTCGAGCGTAACCGCGGTCATATCATTAATATCGGCTCGACCGCCGGAAGCTGGCCTTACGCAGGTGGAAACGTGTACGGCGCAACCAAAGCTTTTGTGCGTCAGTTCAGCCTGAATCTGCGTACCGATCTGCACGGCACGGCGATCCGCGTGACGGATATTGAGCCGGGTCTGGTCGGCGGGACCGAGTTTTCCAACGTGCGTTTCAAAGGCGATGACGCGAAAGCAGGCAAAACCTATGAAAACACCGAGGCTCTGTCCCCGGAAGATGTGACCGAAACCGTCTGGTGGGTCGCGACGCTGCCAAAACACGTCAACATTAACACCGTCGAAATGATGCCAGTCAGCCAGAGCTTTGCCGGATTAAGCGTGCATCGCGGCTGATTATTTCCCTGCCCGGCCTGCGGGTCGGGTCTGGGATGACCGGTAAAAGAATGGTAGTATTGAAGTGTTAACTCTTTGAGAAATCACATCCAATGGCCGCCGAATCGCAACTGAATCCTACCCAGCCTGTTAATCAGCAAATTTACCGCATTTTGCGACGTGATATCGTCCATTGTTTGATCCCGCCTGGTACACCGCTCTCTGAAAAAG